>SXGQ01491626.1_pt1 | contig 40124 bp, 38 predicted proteins | sample 3178371 | NCBI WGS metagenome assembly SXGQ01 (sample SAMN11356859, study PRJNA531348) | freshwater metagenome | isolation source: freshwater sample F1-20 | place: China: Fuxian Lake, Yuxi | collected 2017-12-25
GGCAGGCCGCACCTATCCCGCCGCGCATCAAGGGCTGGTCTTGGGCCTCGTTGCGTCGGGCAATGTCGGCACGGTGCTGATTCTTTTTGGCGCGCCACGCATAGCAGCCACAGACGGATGGCACGCGATCTTCGGATGGATGGTATGGCCGATTGTCATCACCCTGGCGGTCTTTTTCCTTCTTGTGCGCGACGATCGACAGAGCCGGCGAGCCGAACGGGATGCCCACTGGTGGCAAAGTGTCGCCGCCATGATCCGGCAGCCGAAGGCCTATTGGCTTTGCGGCCTCTATGCTGTGACGTTCGGGGGGTTTGTTGGGTTTTGCAGTATCCTCCCGCTTTTTTCACACGAGCAATATCACGTGGATGGGATCGCGGCTGGCTCGATTGCCGCTCTTTGCGGATTGGTGGGCAGTCTCATTCGTCCGCTGGGAGGTCATGCGGCAGACCGGATCGGCGGCCTACGCACCCTTCTGTTTTCATTGCCTCTGGTGGTGGGGGGGCTCGCGGTGCTTGGCGACGTGAGCGACGTTCGTATCGCCGTGGTCTTGATCGTCGTGGCAGTGGGAGCGCTGGGGGTTGGCAATGGGGTTATTCTCCAATTGGCCTCCGAGTGGTTCCCCGGGCAGATCGGTCTCGCGTCCGGTGTCGTGGGGGCCGCAGGTGGGCTGGGAGGTTTTCTCCTGCCTCTCTGGCTGGGGACGATGAAAGAGGTGACCGGCTCCTATCGAACCGGCTTATGCGTTTTTGCCTTGGTGGCAGCTTGTGCCTGGGGCACGGTGTTGCTAGCTGAACGGCGGGCACGCCGGGCCATCACTTCCATGGATGCCCCGGGCAGTTTTTCCCGTTGACAGTGAGGGTCGAAACAAGGTTATTGTGGTGCGTCCGTAGCGGGTGATAACTCCGCGGAATTGTAGGAAGCCATGGCCTCTCCCTTTCACAGTATCGAAGACGCAATCAAAGACATCAAAAAGGGGAAATGCATCATCCTCGTCGATGATGAAGATCGTGAGAACGAAGGCGATCTTGTCATTGCCGCCGAACATGTGACGCCCCAGGCCATCAATTTCATGGCCAAGCATGCTCGTGGATTGGTCTGTCTCGCCCTGACCCCTCAGCGGGTGGAAGAGCTCCAGCTGCCTCAGCAGGCGGCGGAGAATACCGCCACGTTTGGTACGGCGTTCACTGTGTCTATCGATGCGCGCAAAGACATCACAACCGGCATTTCTGCGGCGGACCGGGCCACGACGATTCATGTGGCGATCGATCCGAAGTCGAAGCCAGGCGACTTGGCGAGGCCTGGTCATATTTTCCCCTTGAAGGCGCAGCAGGGTGGTGTGTTGCGCCGAGCTGGGCAGACGGAGGGTTCGGTCGATCTAGCGCGGTTGGCCGGACTGAATCCCTCTGGTGTGATCTGTGAAATCATGAACGAAGACGGCACCATGGCGCGCGTGCCGGAGCTGGCGAAGTTTGCCAAGGTGCATAAGCTGAAGATGGTCACCATTAAGGCGCTGATTGAATACCGCATGCAGCGCGAGACCTTTGTGCGGCGGATGGCTAGCGCGCGGCTGCCGACGACGTTCGGCGATTTCGAAGCGGTGGCGTTCGAAAATGAAGTGGATGGTATCACGCATATCGCCCTGGTGAAGGGGCGAGTCGATAACGGGGAGCGGACGCTCGTTCGCGTGCATTCCGGTTGCTTGACAGCCGATGTGTTGGGCTCCATTCGCTGCGACTGTCGGGAGCAGCTCCATAAGGCGATGGAAATGATTCAGCAGGAAGGGCGCGGGGTTCTGCTCTATCTGAATCAAGAGGGGCGAGGCATCGGTCTGCTCAACAAGATTCGGGCTTATGGGTTGCAGGATAAGGGCTGCGATACGGTCGAGGCAAACTTGCAGTTGGGATTCAAAGCGGACCTGCGCGATTACGGCGTCGGGGCGCAGATCCTCGTCAATCTTGGGCTGCATCAGATCCGGCTCATCACGAACAATCCGCGTAAGATCGTCGGGATCGAAGGCTATGGATTGAAAGTAGTCGAGCGGGTGCCGATTGAGATCCAGCCCGGCGCGTCAAACGTCCGGTACTTGCGAACGAAGAAGAATAAAATGGGGCACATCTTAAGGAAGGTCTGAACGTCAAAAGGTCTTCATGTCGAAAGTCCGGGCGGAAAAGCGTTGCTCGGGCTTGAAGACGGTCAGACCTAACGACCTGAGTGCTATATTATGAAATTACGAAAAGGCTCACAGAATGCGACGGGGTTGCGGTTCGGGATTATCGTCGCGAAGTTCAATAAGTTCGTCACGGGTAAGATGTTGAGTGCCTGCGTCGAGGAGTTGACCGAGCGGGGCGTCCATGCTGACGACATAGAGGTGGTGCGGGTGCCGGGGGCCTTTGAGCTCCCCTTGGTCGCGTGGACGATGGCGCGGACGCAAAAGTTTCATGCGGTGATTTGCCTCGGGGCAGTTATCCGCGGCGATACGCCGCATTTCGACTACATCAGTGCGGAAGCCAGCCGCGGGATCGGGCAGGCGGCGCTGGATGCCGACGTGCCGATCATCTTTGGTGTGCTGACGACCCATACGATTGCGCAGGCGATCGAGCGGGCTGATCCGGCCAAGTTCAACCGTGGCGGGGAAGCGGCCAAGGCTGCGATCGAAATGGCGACGGTCATGCGTTTGTTACGGGCGGGTAAGCAGAATCCGGTGAGCGTGAAACGTGAAACGTTGGCCACAAAGCGGGCGCCGCGAAAGCGCAGAGCCTAGCCATGAGATCTCGTCATCAAGCCAGGGAGCGCGCGCTCCAGATTTTGTTTCAGTACGATATTCATGGCAAGCCGGGCCTCTGGCTGGATGTGTTCTGGGAAGAAAACGAAGCTTTGGCCGAGGCGAGAGCCTTTGCAGAACGACTCGTGGCCGGGGTGTTGGAGCAGAAGCCGGAGTTGGACGCCCTCATTACGCAATACTCGACCAATTGGAAGATCAGCCGCATGCCGATTGTTGACCGCAATATTTTGCGAGCCAGCGTCTATGAATTGTTGTGGATGGATGATGTGCCGGCCAAGGTGACGATGAATGAAGCCGTCGAGTTGGCGAAAAGTTTCGGCGATGACGCCGCCTCGAAGTTTGTAAACGGCATTCTGGACAAGGTTTTGAATCAAGAATTGATGCTGTCCGCCAAACGGGCCGAGGCGGCTGGCGTAAAAGGTAAACCGCGAAAGGTGCAACATTGCAGTCCGGAGTAACCAGTTCCTGTTCGTCCCGTTCACGTCGTATGTCTCACGTTTCACGAGGTTGTCATGATTGAGCGTTATACCCGTCCCAAGATGAAGGCCATCTGGGACGTGAAGCGGAAATACGAGATCTGGCTCGAAGTCGAACTGGCGGCCTGCGCGGCCTTTGAACGGGCAGGACAGGTTCCGCGGGGCACGGCGGCTCGCATCGGGAAGAAGGCTAAGATCGACGTGAAGCGGATCGACAGGATCGAGAAGGTAACGAAGCACGATGTGATCGCCTTCCTCGAATCGTTGGTGGAGTCGGTCGGGCCGGAACATCGGTTCCTCCATATGGGGCTGACCTCGTCGGATATCGTGGACACCTCCCTGGCGGTGCAGATGGCCGAGGCGCTGGACCTCATCCTCGACGATCTTGCCGAACTGATCGCTGTGTTGAAGAAACAGGCGCTGAAGTACAAAGACACGGTGATGGTTGGGCGCTCGCACGGTATCCATGGCGAACCGATCTCGTTCGGCTTCAAGTTGGCCATTTGGTATGAAGAGGCCTGCCGGCATCGGGAACGGTTGACGCATGTGCGGCAGGAAATCGCCGTGGGCAAACTCTCCGGCGCGATGGGGACCTTCGCGCATCAAGGGCCTGAAGTGGAAGCGTATGTCTGTGCCAAGCTGGGGCTTACGCCGGACCCGGTCTCTAATCAAATCGTGCAGCGCGATCGTCATGCGGCCTATGCCACGGTCTTGGCCCTATTGGCCGCCAGCATCGAGAAGTTTGCAACGGAGATTCGCCATCTGCAACGGACCGAGGTACTGGAAGCGGAAGAATATTTCTCGGTGGGGCAGAAAGGCTCTTCGGCGATGCCGCATAAGCGGAACCCGATTGCCTCGGAGAATCTCTGCGGCTTGGCGCGGGTCGTGCGGGGCAATAGTCTCGCCGCGATGGAGAACGTCGCTCTGTGGCATGAGCGGGACATCAGCCATTCGTCCGTCGAGCGCGTGATTATGCCGGACAGCACGATTCTGATGGACTATATGCTGGCGCGGATCACTGACGTCATCAAGAACCTAGTGGTCTATCCCGAGAACATGCAGCGCAACCTCGATCTCACAGGGGGGCTGGTCTATTCGCAACGGCTGTTGTTGCTGCTCATTTCCAAAGGGGCGCCGCGGAAGGAATCGTATGAAGCCGTCCAGCGCCATGCCATGGCGTCCTGGAGAGGGGCCGGGGGGCTGCAAGAGTTGGTTGGCAAGGACCCCTTGATCGCGACGCGCCTCACGGCCAAGGAAATCAAATCCTGTTTCGATCCGAAGTATTATCTGCGCCACTTAGATCAGATCTTCCGGCGGGTATTCGGGCCCAGCGCGCGTAAACCGGCGAAGGGGAAGAAACGGTGAGATTCTGTATCGTATGGCGCATGGGGTTTGCGGTATTGCTGTTGGTCGGGCTGGTGTCGGTTGCTGAGGCTGCCGATCGCGACAAGCTGCTGAGCGAAGCGGGCGTCTACGGCACCTTTGCGGCATTCACGCTGGATGACGATTGGGCCAAGGAGGATCAAGCGACGCGGATCGGCTATCTGACGGTCTTGCGGGGGGTCGTCGATCAGCACCGCGAGAAACTGGCGATTGATCTCTATTTGATGCGCGGGCTGTCGGACCATGCAGATATCATGTTTCGCGTGCATGCCGTTGAGCTGCGCGAAGCGCAAAAGTTTCTGCTCGATCTTCAGAGCAGTCTGTTCGGCCGGCATCTCAAGGCGGCCGGCATGATGCACGGATTGACCAAGAAGGCGAACTACGTGCCGGGGCTTCCGGACCAGATGAAGGCCGATCTTAAGGGTGCCAGCGAGCCCGGACCCAAGCCCTATGCGATCGTCATTCCAATCAGGAAGAACGCGGACTGGTGGGCGCTCGATCAGGACAAGCGGCTGGCGCTGATGAAGGAACATACGGAAGCCGCGTTGCCCTATCAGAAGACGGTGAAGCGCAAGCTCTATCACTCCACCGGGCTCGATGACTTGGATTTCATTACGTACTTTGAAACCTCTCAGCTGGAAGATTTTCACAATCTGATTCTTTCGCTGGAGAAAGTGAAAGAGTTTCAGTACGTGAGACAATTCGGGCATCCGACGTTGATCGGCACGGTGACATCGTTGCCCGAAATCATAGAAGTCTTGGCTCAGTAGTATTCGTGATGGCGGGGAGAAAAAGCAGATCATGACCATCGGCAATATGCTCTACGAAGGCAAGGCGAAGAAGGTCTTCGCCACGCATAAGCCCGATCAGGTCGTCCAGTACTTCAAGGACGATGCGACGGCGTTCAATGCGCAGAAGCGCGGGACCATTCTCGAAAAAGGCGTGATCAATAACAAGATATCCGAGCGACTGTTTGTGCTGCTCGAGCAGGCTGGGGTGCCGACGCATTTCGTCGAGCGGCTGAGCGACCGGGAGTTGCTCGCGAAGAAAGTTGCGATCGTGCCGATTGAAGTGGTGGTCCGCAACGTTGTGGCCGGCAGTTTGGCCAAGCGGCTGGGGCTGAAAGAGGGTACTTCGATTGAGCCAGCCATTGTGGAATGGTATTACAAGAACGACGCGTTGGGTGATCCACTCATCGCCGACGAACATATTCGATTGATGCAGCTGGCGACGCCGGAGCAGATGACAGAGATCAAGCGGCTCGCGTTGAAAGTGAATGGCGTGTTGCAGCCGTTCTTCCGCGAGCGCCAGATAATCCTCGTCGATTTCAAATTGGAGTTCGGGCTGCACAAGGGCCAGCTGATTCTGGCGGATGAGATTTCGCCGGACACCTGCCGCTTTTGGGACCAGACGACGAAAGAGTCGATGGATAAGGATCGGTTCCGCAAGGATTTGGGGAAGATCGAAGAAGCGTACCAGGAAGTATTGAAAAGGGTGTGCGGGTGAGGGAACGAAGAGGCTGGTTTTTTTGTTCGCAGAATGCGCAGGGAGAAGCCCTGCCTGGTCGCTGTGCGCAGTTGCGGCTCACCCTGCCATCCCCCCGGGAGTTTTCCGCCCCGTATGGACGGGGCCGGGGGAAGAGGCGGGAGGCAGGGGCCGGTCTCTTCGCGCGCGTAACTCGTGGCCTGAGACGGCCGCGTCGGCGGGCCCGTTCACCACATCCTCCCAGTGAGTCCTAGCAGGCTTCCCTGAGTAAAGAGGGAAAGAGAAGAGGTTATGTGAAGGGGTTTCTGCGCCTGTTCATGAATTATGGCTTGGTGGCCTCCATTCTGGTATGGGCGTCGGTGGTGGGGATGATGGCCTACCGCCTGAACGAATCGCCCTGGCGTTGGGCCTTTGTGGTGCTCGTGTTTGGTGGGTTCGGAACGATCGCAGTCATTTTCCGGATCAGAAAGTATGTAGATAGGCAGACTGAAGCACCCGAGCAGGGAAGTGAGGGGGGGGGGAAGGGCGACATGAACGCTCGCAGATGAGAGCATTTATATCGCCCTTCGTCGAGAGGGGCAGGTGGAGCGAATGAATATGGGGGAAATCATTTCCGCAGGATGTTCAAAAAGGCTTTTCCTCAAGGCCAGAAGCTGGCGGACTTTTTCGGCATCCTGGTAAGGGGGGGGCAGTGAAGGCGAAAATTCATGTGACGCTGAAGCAAGGAATCTTAGACCCGCAGGGGAAGGCGATTGAGCATGCGCTCGGTTCGCTGGGGTTCAAGAATGCGGGCAACGTGCGAGTCGGGAAGTATATGGAAGTGGAAGTGAATGAAACGGATAAGGCGAAAGCCGATGCCGCCGTGAAAGCCATGTGCGAAAAGCTTCTGGCGAATACGATCGTGGAAGAATTCACATACGAACTGCAGTGAAGAGTGATCTGTGATGGGTGATGAGTTTGTGAGGCGAGCGTCTGGATGGAACGTGCAGGTTGTGCCCTGCCGCTGCTCGACCGGCAATGATCACCCAGCACGCATCGCTGGGGTGGCGCGATGAAAATCGGCGTGGTGGTGTTCCCTGGTAGTAATTGCGATCACGACTGTCAGCATATCTTCAAGGATGTGCTGGGCCAGTCGGTGGAGATGATTTGGCACAAGGAGACCTCGTTGGCCGGGCTGGACGCGATCGTTCTGCCGGGCGGGTTTTCCTACGGCGACTATCTGCGAACCGGGGCCATCGCAAAGTTCTCGCCTGTGATGGGGCTGGTGAAGGAGTTTGCGAAGGGCGGTGGAATGGTGCTCGGGATTTGCAACGGGTTCCAGATCCTGCTTGAAACGGGGATGCTGCCTGGTGCCATGCTTCGGAACAAGTCGCTGCATTTTATCTGCAAGGATCTGTCTGTGAAGGTTGAGAATGCGGCCACGTCCTTTACTAGGGCCTGCCAGCCTGGTCAGGTGTTGAAGATTCCCATCGCCCATGCAGACGGGAACTACTACACCGATCCGGTGACGCTTGCGGCGATGCAGGCCAATGCGCAGATCGTTCTTCGCTATTGTACGCCGGAGAGCAAGGTGACCCCGGCGGCGAATCCGAACGGTTCGCTGGACAACATTGCCGGGATCATCAATGCCGCCGGCAATGTGCTGGGGATGATGCCGCACCCGGAACGTTGCGCAGAGACTGTCTTGGGCAATGACGACGGGAAGCTGATCTTCTTGTCGATGCTGGAGTCACTGAAGCAAGGCAAAAAGCCTTTGCAGATGGCGTCTGCCTAGCCTCTGTGGACCCAGAGGTGAGCCAATTCGGATTGTGATCACGAAGCCATGAGAGCGTGAAGTCTAAAATTATGGGACCTGTAAGCCAGCCAATGACCAAAGAACTCATCGCGCTACATAATCTGACGGACGACGAGTATCAGAAGATCGTCGGGATTTTGGGGCGGGAGCCCAATATCACGGAGCTGGGGATGTTCTCGGTGATGTGGTCGGAACATTGCTCCTATAAGAGTTCGCGCGTACATTTGCGGAAGCTGCCGACGACTGGTCCTCGAGTGGTGCAGGGACCCGGTGAAAATGCTGGAGCCGTGGATATCGGCGATGGGCTCTGCGCGGTGTTCAAGATGGAGTCGCACAACCATCCTTCGTTCATCGAGCCCTATCAGGGGGCTGCGACGGGAGTGGGGGGAATCTTGCGAGACATCTTTACGATGGGCGCGCGGCCGATTGCCTTGCTTGATGCTTTACGGTTCGGCGGGTTGGACAATCCGAAGAACCGGCATCTCGTCAAGGGTGTCGTGGCCGGCATCGCCGGCTATGGTAACTGCATGGGCGTGCCGACGGTCGGAGGCGAAATTGTCTTTAACGATATCTACTCGCAGAATCCGCTCGTCAACGTGTTCTGTCTCGGCATTGCGCATAAGGACAAGATCTTTCTGGGAACTGCGGCCGGCATCGGTAATCCGGTGATCTACTTCGGCTCCAAGACTGGCCGCGACGGGATTCACGGGGCCACGATGGCCTCCGATTCCTTTGACGACCAGTCGGAGCAGAAGCGGCCCACCGTGCAGGTGGGTGATCCCTTTACCGAGAAGCTGTTGCTGGAAGCCTGCCTTGAACTGATGGCGGGTGATTTGCTGGTTGGGATTCAAGACATGGGAGCGGCTGGCTTGACCAGCTCCTCGTGTGAAATGGCCGCGCGCGCTGGTAACGGGATGGATCTGGACCTGACCAATGTGCCCCGGCGTGAGCCAGGCATGACGGCCTATGAACTGATGTTGTCTGAGTCGCAGGAACGCATGTTGATGGTGGCGCAGGCTGGCAAAGAAGAGGAATGCATCAGGATCTGCAAGAAGTGGGATCTCGATGTGGCGGTGGTGGGACGGGTCACGGGCGACGGCATCCTCCGTGTGAGGGATCAGGGGAAGGTGGTGGCGGAGATTCCCGCGAAGTCGCTGGCGGATGACGGGCCACGGTACGAGAGGCCTTATTCGCCGCCTGGCTACCAGGACATGCTGACGAACCTGAATTATGACGCGCTGCCGGATGTGAAGGATGCCAATGCGGCGCTGTTGGTGCTGTTGGAGTCGCCGACGATTGCGAGCAAACGCTGGGTCTATGAACAGTACGACCATATGGTGCGGACCAACACGATGGTTCGGCCTGGCTCCGATGCCGCGGTGGTTCGGATCAAGGGCACGAACAAATCACTGGCCATGACGGTGGACTGTAATAGTCGCTACTGTTTGCTGCATCCCTATGAAGGGGCTCGTATTGCCGTAGCCGAGGCGGCGCGGAATCTCGTCTGTTCAGGCGCTGAACCGATAGGGCTGACGGACTGTCTGAACTTCGGGAACCCAGAGCGACCTGAGATCATGTGGCAGTTTGTCCTGGCAATCGAAGGACTGAGGGATGCCTGTGAACATTTCAAGGTGCCCATCGTCAGCGGGAATGTGAGTTTCTACAACGAGACCAACGGACTGTCGATCTATCCCACGCCGATGTTGGGCATGGTGGGTCTGATCGAGTCGGCCGAGGAGACGATGACCCAGTGGTTCAAGCAGGACGGGGATGCGATTATCCTTTTGGGTAAGACGAGAGAAGATCTTGGCGGTAGCGAATATCTGAAAGTGCTCCATCACAGAGAGCAGGGATCGCCGCCTCTCCTCAGTCTTGAGGCGGAGAAGTCTCTTCATGACTTCCTCTTGAAAGCAATTCGTGATGGGCTGGTGCAATCAGCCCATGACTGTTCGGATGGTGGGTTGGCGGTCGCCTTGGTCGAATCCTGCATCTCCGGTCCTGTTGCCCGGCGAGGGGCTGTGGTAGGATTGAGCCCCGACACCTTGCGGCAGGATGCCCTTTTATTTGGGGAGAGCCAATCGCGGGTCGTCCTGTCGGTGAAGCCTGAGCTGGTCGACCAGATCCTGAAGCGCGCAGGCGAGGCCGAGGTTCCCGCGATGAAGATTGGGACGGTTGGAGGCGATCGTGTTGTCATCGATGTGGCGAAGGGGCAATGGAGCGAGGGCTGCCGCATCGATCTCCCAATCGATCAACTTTTTGAGCAGTGGGCTTTTTCAATCGAACGAACGCTGAGCCAGGCGTGAAGCGTGAAGGCATGAATACGCGAACCACAAAAGAACTTCCCGTCGTGTCACCGTCCGCGTCTGATGACGCAGGCCTCAATTTGATTACGCCCGATAAGTTTCACGACGAATGCGCCGTCTTCGGTATTTACGGCCACAAGGAAGCGGCCAACCTCACCTATCTGGGGCTCTATGCCTTGCAGCATCGTGGGCAGGAAGCCTCCGGCATCGTCTCTGGCGATGGCGAGCACTTCTACGTCCATAAGGGGAAGGGGCTGGTTGCGGACATTTATAATCCCCAATCGCTTGAGAAATTAACCGGTTCGATGGCGATCGGACACAATCGTTACTCCACGGCTGGGGACAACAATCTGAGTAACGTCCAGCCGCTCTCGGTGAGCTTTGCCTTCGGGAATTTGGCGCTCGCGCATAACGGCAACCTCATCAATGCGCAAGTCTTGCGTGCTGAGCTCGAAGCCTACGGCGCCATTTTTCAATCCACGTCGGACAGCGAAGTCATGATCCATTTGATCGCCCATTCGCGCGCCGATACCTTGCTGGCCCGCATCATCGATGCCTTGGGCCAGGTGCGAGGGGCCTTTTCCGTCGTCATGCAGACGGACCATGGGATCATCGCGGTGCGAGATCCGCACGGGTTCCGGCCCCTCTGCCTCGGTCGCATGGGCGATACCTACCTCGTGGCGTCGGAAACCTGTGCCTTCGACCTGCTTGGCGCCAAAATCATCCGCGAGATCGAGCCGGGCGAGCTGGTCGTGCTGAACGAGAAGGGTGTGACGAGCTACCATCCGTTCGCGCCGGTCAATCCGGCGATGTGCATCTTTGAATATGTGTACTTTGCCAGGCCGGATAGCCAGATTTTCGGGGCGAATGCGGTCTATGCCACCCGCAAGGCCTTGGGGCGGCAATTGGCGAAGGAGTCGTTGGTCAAGGCGGATATCGTCGTGCCGGTTCCTGATTCCGGAGTGCCTGCCGCACTCGGTTATGCCGAGGGGGCGGGGATTCCGTTCGAGCTCGGCCTGATCAGAAATCACTATATCGGCCGTACGTTCATTGAGCCGGAGCAGTCGATCCGCCACTTCGGCGTAAAAATAAAGCTCAATGCCGTGTCGGAGGTGTTGGAGGGGAAGCGAGTCGTGGTGGTGGACGATTCGCTGGTGCGGGGGACTACGAGCCGTAAAATCGTGAAAATGATTCGCGATGCTGGAGCCAAGGAAGTGCATATGCGCATCAGCTCGCCTCCGATCATCTCTCCCTGTTTTTATGGCATCGATACGCCCACCAAAAAAGAACTGATCGGATCCAGCCACTCGCTTGAAGAGATTCGGAAGTACATCACTGCAGACAGCCTCGCCTATTTGAGTCTCGAGGGCATGCTGAATGCCGCCCCCGGCACCCCGGAACAGTATTGCAGCGCCTGTTTCACCGAGAAGTACCCCATCGCACTGACCCGTGCGGAGGAATGGCAGCTCGGCCTCTTCGACCCCTCCCTTTAGCAGGCTGCTGAAACAGGGGGCCAGGGTAGCACGTGCTCGCTGCTTTCGGCTCTTTTGTCTATCGGCGCGTGACCCATTCTGGCCCTATGGCTGCGCTATAGCCTCTGTTGCCATTGCCCCTGAAAAAATCTGCATGGTAGGATGCGCAATCAAAGTGCTGAATAGGCGAACAGTCAATTCAGCGTTTGGCACTTAGTACTTCTTCAGCGGGAGGTTCTTATGAAACGACTAGTATCGATACTTAGCCTGTTGTTAATTCCGGTCCTTGCGGCCCAGCTGGCCGCTGCGGCTGGATTCTTTAAAGTCGGCGAGAAGGCGCCTGCCTTTACGCTGACGGCCATTACCGGCGAGACGGTGGGGTTGGAGAGTTACAAGGGCAAGATTGTGGTGCTCGGCCTGTTTCACATTTGCGACCCGTGCATGATGCAGGGCACGACGCTCCAGAAAGTATCCGAGATGACGAAGGGCAAAGAGGTAGCGGTGCTCGGGGTCAATTCTGCCGGCAACGGCAAGAAGGAAGTCGGCGAGTTCTTAGCCGCCTTTCCCGCAAAAGTTACCTATCCTTATCTGCTCGATCCTGGCAAGGTCACGGATAAATTATACGGCGGAGGGAAGTTTATCCCGAACGTCTATGTGATCGATCAGCAGGGCGTGATCCGGTGGCAGCGTGTCGGTAATATGGATTTGGCTGGCGCCGAGGTAATTGTGGCGGAAGTCGAAAAGTTGTTGGCTGGAGCGAACAGTAAGATGTAGCGAGGCCTGACGCCGGCGCCCCGCTCCGGGCGGCTGGACTAGTCGGCGCCACCTGCGATGGTTCGCTCCAATGGATGAGAGTGAAAGGATGCAGATGAATGGGTGAGATGGAAGAGGGAAAGCAGAAGTTTTTGGAGGTGGTGAAGGAGGCCGATGCGTCCGTGCAGGTGGTGATCCCTGTGACGCCTTCGAACAGTATGTTCCTGATTTCCCTAACGAAGGGCCCGAATCGGAAATTCATTACGATTTCTGAAGACGACATCATCGACTTGCCCAACGAAGCCAGCATCCTGACGAAAGTGACGAAAGTCGTGAAGGATGCCGTGGCCGCATTGTAAATCCGTCCGCGCCATCAGCCATCAGTCATCGGCTCAAATCGTATTATGAAAAATATTCTTCCGGGTATCTGGCAATGGTCCTGGTTTTCTGAGGAGAAGCAGCTCGATTTCAACGGGCTATTCCTGACGGTTGGGGAACATAAGATTCTCGTCGATCCTCCGCCGATGACGGGCGATGCCAGCGCGGTGGTCCTCCGCAATGGCCCCGTCGATTACATCATCGTGACGAATCGCGACCATGTCCGCGAAGCGGTGAAGTACCAGGACGAGTTTCGCTGTCAGTTATATGTGCCGGAGGTCGATGCGCCGTTGATGGACCTTAAGCCGACCAAGACGTTTCAGGATGGGGAGTTGCTCACAGGCGGGATCTGGGTGATTCAGCTGAAAGACCAGAAGTCTCCCGGCGAGTCGGCCCTATTCATCCAGCAGCGGGAGGGTGTGCTGATTGTCGGCGATGCCTTGATCGGGAAACCTGCCGGTTCCGTCAGTCTCCTGCCAGCCGAGAAGTACGCTGATATGACGAAGGCCCAAGAGGGGCTGCGCAGGCTTCTTAAATACAATTTCGACAGTCTGCTGGTCGGCGACGGAACCTCGCTTCTGGCCGGCGCCAAACAGGCGGTCGAACAGCTGCTCCAGCCCCCATCATGACCTTACGCAACGGACTCTCCGAAGAACTCAACCGCCAGGGTAACGAGCACTTTTCGCGAGGCCTCTACGCCGAGGCCTATACGTGCTACGCCAAAGCGCTGGAATGCGACCGGCTGACCGGGGACCAGCGGGCCTTGGCCGCCACCTTGGGAAATCTCGGGAACATTTGTGCTGTTAGCGGACGGGGGGATTCGGCTCAGACTTACTATCAAGAGGTCTTGGAGCTGCAAAAAATTCTCGGGGATGAGCGAGGAATCGGGACGACCTTAGGCAATTTGGGGAACCTTCAGGCCGATGCAGGCGCATGGGACCGCGCTAAGGCCTACTATCTCGAAGCGTTGGATCTCATGACGAAGGTGCACGATGAGGCAGGCAAGGCGGTGCTCTTTTCTGATCTGGGACTGGTCGCTCGCGAGACTAAAGAGTATGAATTGGCGATCACATACTATGAACAGTCGCTCGTACTTATGAGGAGGCTAGAAAATCAGGGCGGCGTGGCCGATGCCTGGCGCATGATCGGTCGAACATTTTTGCTCCAGCAGCGCTACGCCGACGCCATCCCCTGTTGCCAAACTAGCCAGTCCATCGCCGAGCGATCGCGCGACGAATTGCGGACCGGTGGCGCTCGCTATGTGCTGGCCCAATGTTACGAAGAAACCGGCAACCTACGTGAGGCGGCGGATCTCCTTGAGCTGGTGGTGCATATGGACCGCAAGTACCAGTTGCCGAAACTCGAAGAGAATATCCAGCGGTTGGCGGCTCTGCGGGCGAGCCTCGCAGGCCTGGGTGGAACCCCACCCCATCGAAAGATGCATGTATGAGTGATGACGCTGCGACGGCCTGGACTGCGCTTCGGGTCGCATTGGTTCCCGCCTTTCCTCAATTGGAGGCAGTGGAGGGAGGCGGCGCCTTGACGATGGACCTCGGCCCAGATGGATGGTTACTGGAGCTCACCCCGGACGGCCGGGTCTTGTGTCAGTACGGCATGGCCTTGGAGGACGTGATGACCTTGCTTTCCGATGGGACGCCGGAAGATTTGGGCACAGACGAGATCGCAAAGCAGGCCAAGTACTACATTCAACCGGCTGTCTCCAAGTATCGTGGGATCCTGTTGAAGTCTGGATTTGCAGAAAAGACGGAGATGAACGAGGCCTACGTGGCCGTTCGCTTCGAGCGGCAGGTAGACCTGACGAACCCGACTGCCGTGCAAGCTCTCATGATCTGGTGTTGGCAGACGATCGGCGTGGCCCGGTGACCAGGCCGATTGCCACGTTCGACGACTTGCGCGATGCGATTACGGCCTACCGGTTCCCGCGTGTCCTGATTGCCTCCCTTCAACTGAACCTCTTTACTGCCATCGGCACGGAGACCTGGACGATTCCCGATCTGGCCCGTGCCATGAATGTCAGTGAGAGGGGGCTGGCCATTCTTTGCCGGAATGTCGCGATGGCAGGCTTGCTGAAGAAAAAAGGCGAGACCTATCGAAACAGCCGGTTGGGCGCGACGGCGTTGAATGCCCAGCATCCGGCTTATCGGGGGGACTATCTCCGGCTAATCACGAGCCATTGGAACGATTGGGGTCGTTTGCTGGAGTCAGTGAAGACGGGTCTGCCGCTCGATCACGATGAGCCTGACGGTCCGGACTATCGCCGGCAGTTCACCTGGGCGATGCATCACCGGACTCTGGAGACAGCGCCGAAGATTGCCGCTCAGATCAACCTGCGTGGGGTGAGGACTCTGCTCGATCTTGGCGGCGGTCCCGGTACTTATGCGATGGCCTTCCTCGCAAAGAATCCTCAGCTTCGTGCTACGGTCTGCGACCGGCCTGCGGCTCTTGAGGTCGCGAAGGAAATTGCTGCGACTCATAAGGCCGGTGCACGCCTCTTCTATCAGCCTCTGGATTTGCTGACGGAAGCCATCCCCGGTGCCTACGATGTCATCTGGTATTCGAACGTGCTCCACATCTATTCGTCGCAGGACAATCAAGTGGTCTTCCGGCGCGCCTTGGCGGCGTTAAATCCTGGAGGCAGGCTGTTGATTCAGGACGCGTTCCTGCACGATAAGGACGGGCTGTTTCCCAAAGAGGCGAGTCTCTTTGCGGTGTCGATGCTGTTGTTCACCGAGCGGGGCAATACCTACTCTGCCGCCGAGACGAAGGCCTGGTTGACGGACGCGGGATTTGAACGGATCAAGATTGTGAAGATGAAGAAGGGCACGGAGGACTGGGAGGATGGGATCCTGGGTGCACGGTCCCCAGCGATTCGTGGAGGAACGCGCGCCCGCCGAACAGAATCAGCGAAAAGTTCACGGCCCCGCTCATTGCGCTAACGAGGAGCAGGCTGCCAATCTCGCTCTGTCCGCCCATGATGCTCGCGAGGGTGGAGAGGTCTAAGGCCAATCCCACCGTTCCATAGATGACGCAGGCCATGGCGGTCCAGGTCCATCCCATCCAGACGAGGCAGGCCAGAACGATCGGGGTGACGATCAGGTAAAGCATCCAGCCAATTTGCCCTGCTTCTGTTGCAGCCGGTGCGACATGGGTGGTCGTAGCGCCGATGAGGCTGAGTCCCGTAAGCAGGCCGATGAGAGCCCAGGTGTATCGCATGGGGGTAATGATACCTGCACTCTGCTCCACACAGCAATCGGCTTGAGGAGTCTGAAAAGGAAAGGATAGTCCGGGATTAGGTAGGCGTTAGCGACTGCGAGGGAGTTGGCGATGGCAGATTTATCCGGTAGGGGGCCCCAAGCCTGTCTTCTGGTCTATGACGGCCAATGTCGCCTCTGCGTCACGGCTCAGCAGGGCCTTGATCGGATGGGGACTCGCGCTGATACGGCACCGGTCCGGATGGTTCCCTATCAGAGCGACGAGGCCAAGCAGGCGTTGGGGGAGGCCTATCGACCTGGCCGTCCAGAGGCGGCATTCCTGGTCCGTCCTAACGGGGAGATTGCCAGGGGGCTCGACGCCTTTCTGGCCTTTCTGCCTGGCCTCAGGGGTGGGCGAATTCTTTCTGTTCTTTTGCGCCTGCCGTTGGTCAAGCTAGTTGGCTATCTGCTCTATTGGTTGGTAGCCCGGTACCGGTATCAGATCTTTGGGACCGTTTTGTTTGTGGGAGATGCAGAGAACCGTGGCGAACTTGGCTGAGAAATGTCCCGTGATAGCTTCTTGTCTCGATGAGACGAGCCTCTCCTCCTGGCAGACTTTTCAGCATCCGAATTCCCCGTTGCCGGCTCGTTGAGGCGTGGACGAAGCTGTGTTACGATCCGCCATTGTGATACGGAGCTCTTCCGAGCCCACACCTCCCGAGCAGTTTCAGCAATGGCTCAACCGAGTCGCGCGTCCGATCGAATTCGCCACTCGCGATGCCTTTGCACATCTGCCTGCCGTTAAAAATCTCAGTCACTTTGTTTCCTCACAGGTCATGCAGGCTCTGTCGCAGCGCGTCTATCCACACGCGATTGAAGCGGCCTTGCTCCAGTTGTCTGCGTTGTTTCGTGAGAACCAACAGTTATTTTCGGCAGAAGAGCAGCGGCGCCGACTGCAGGACGCGATGGTCATTCTCGGTGTTTTGCGCGAGTCGGCCAGCAACTTTGCCGGGGCCTGGCAGGAACCAGAGCCTCTCGCGCTACCTCAGCCAATTGTAAACCAGTCATCCACTCAGCCATGGCGGGAGCAGCCCATTCGTTTCGCAAAGGGAGTTGGTCCGAAGCGCACATCATTGCTTCAGCGGTTCAGAATCGAGACGGTGGAGGATGCCCTCTGGACCCTGCCTTGGCGTTATGAAGACCGCTCAGTCATGACCCCGATCGGGCAGCTGGCGCCAGGAACGCAGGCCTCGATCTGCGGCATGATCATCAAAAGCGAACCCAAGAAGGCCCACAGTCGCCGTCTTTCCATCCTCGATATTGTGGTGCAGGATGCGACCGGGCGGCTTCAGGCGGTGTTCTTCAACCAGCCGTTTCTGGAACAATTCTTTACCGTCGGAACCAGCGTGATGTTGACCGGGCGGATAGTCGCAGGGGCGCAGGGCTGGGTGGCGATCAAAATGGAGGTCACGCAGTACGAAGTGGTAGGGGCGGAAACCGAAGCGCCGCTGCATGTGGGGCGGATTGTGCCCGTGTACCACGAGACCAAGGGCTGGACCTCCCGGCAGATGCGCGTCCTCATGAAAGGCCTGCTGGAGGCCCATATCGCTGAGGCGCAGGAGCTGTTGCCGATTGCCCTTCGTGCGCGCTATCGCTTGCCGCCTATTCACCAAGCTATTCAGGATGTGCATTTCCCGCAGGCCGGGACTGATGGAGGGCAGCTCGATCGCGGGCTCACGCCGGCGCACCGGCGTTTGGCCTTTGAAGAACTATTTCTCCTGCAACTAGCCTTGGCTTCGCGACAACGAGTCATGAAGGAAGAGGTGAAGCAGGTCCTGTTCAATCCGAAGACGCCGCTTCTCGCCAAGCTGGACCGGTCCTTGCCCTTCCGGTTGACTGCAGCGCAAGCGCGGGTGAATGGCGAGATCCTAGCAGATATGACCTCGCGCAAACCGATGAATCGCCTGGTGCAGGGCGATGTCGGGTCCGGCAAAACCATCGTGGCGGTGCAGGCGATGGTGTTGGCCTGCGGGTCCGGCTACCAGGCGGCTTTGATGGCGCCGACGGAAATTCTAGCAGAGCAGCATTATCGGACGATGAAGGGATTTCTGGAACCGCTCGGGCTTTCCGTTGTGCTCGTAAGCGGGGGCGGCCGTGCTGCCGCGCGTAAAGCCGTGCGGGAGAAAGTCGCTTCCGGGGCGGCGCAGGTCGTCATCGGCACTCATGCGGTCATTCAGCAGGGCGTTACCTTTGCCAAACTTGGCCTGGCCGTGGTGGACGAACAACATCGGTTCGGGGTGCTTCAACGGAAGACGCTGATGGAGAAGGGCTATAAGCCCGACGTGCTGGTGCTGACGGCGACGCCGATTCCACGGACGCTGGCGATGACGGTCTATGGGGACTTGGACGTGTCGGTGATCGACCAGATGCCGCCAGGGCGCAAGCCGGTGCGGACCTTTCTCTTGGGCGACAGCCAGAAGGGGCGTGCCTATCAGATCCTCCGCGATGAATTACGGAGCGGCCGCCAGGCCTATGTGGTTTATCCGCTCGTCGAAGAATCGGAGAAGACTGACTTGCAAGCTGCCATGCAAGGGGCGGAGCAGTTGCAGGCGAACGAGTTGGCTGAGTTCCGCGTTGGGCTGTTGCATGGCAGGATGAAGTCGGAGGAGAAAGAACGGGTCATGGCCTCGTATAAGAAAGGGGCGATCCAGGTCCTCGTTGCGACGACGGTGGTGGAGGTCGGGGTGGATGTGCCCAATGCCACGGTCATAATGATTGAACATGCAGAGCGGTTCGGGCTGGCGCAGTTACATCAATTGCGCGGCCGGGTCGGGCGCAGCACGCACCAGTCCTATTGTCTGTTGATCGCGGCTGGCGGGGTGTTGTTTGGATCGAAGAAGCCGAAGGAAGCCGGTGAGGCTCCTTCGGCTGCCAGAGAGCGGCTGGATGCGCTCGTGCGTTCGACCGACGGGTTTGTGATTGCCGAGCAAGATCTCCGCATTCGCGGGCCAGGTGAGTTTCTCGGATTCAGGCAATGGGGCATGCCGGAGTTCCGCGTCGCGAATTTGCTGCGGGATGCCGAGCTGCTTCAGCAGGCGAGGGAGGAAGCCCTTGCCCTCTTGAAGCAGGATCCGCAGCTCAAGTTGCCGGTGCACCGTGTCCTGCGAGAGGCGATGTTGAGGCGGTGGGAAACAAAGCTAGATTTGGGGTCGGTGAGTTAAGATTCGCGCGTCCTGTCGTTGCCCTACCACCCGTCCTTGCACCCGCTCGGTGTAGGGACCCCGCTGCGGGTGGGTGGCAGGTCGACGCCACCCGCTCAAGAGAAAATTCAGACCTTGAGAGGTGGGAAGGTGGGCCTCCGCTCTTTCAGCAATGGAGACGCTAGTTCACGCATCCCCCTCCCTGTGGAGTGGAGAGAGGGGAAAGGTAGAAAAACATGGGATTATTGCAACGGTTAAAGCATGATTTGAAGGTGGGGATGGCAACTCTGCGGCTTGGCACGGCGCAGGTGGCGAACCGCGCGTTGGCAGAAACAGAACTGCTACGAATACGGCTTGCAATCCGCAAGCTCGATCAGCAGTTGGGCGAGCTCCATCGCGATGTCGGCGAGCGAGCGGTGAATCTGCGCGAAGGGGGAGAGCCGGCGGACCGGGTTCTCTATGATACGGAAATCGGTCGGCTGGTGAAAGAAATTCAAGAGCTCAAAGAAGCGCGAGGGACGTTTGAGTCGGAGATTGTCGAGGTTCGGAGCGAGGCATGAAGGACTCCTCGCGCGAAGGATCTCGTCTAGTAGAATGAATAGAACAAGCACTGTTCCGTCGAGCGCGTTCTGCGAGCAAGAAGGGCAGCTGGTCGGCTTACCGCTGCGAGTACCACCGATAGCCTTGGTTTTCCGAGAAGCTGGATTTCGGGGCTCCGCCGGGCTTTTCCAATAACAAGACTTTGAAGTCGATGAGGCCGAACCAGGCTGGATCCGCCACGTCGTGATAGTGGCAGCCGTGGAGCTTTGGGAGGATGTCGCCTAGGGCCTGCTGTAGCTCCTTCTCCGTGTAAGCCCGCACGGGGAAGGGCTTGTGCATGGCCTGGCAGAACCGCTGAATAGTGTAGGTCGCGCCGGTGCAGAGCACTTTGGTGTCCGGCTTGATGGCGAGGAATTGAGGCAGGGAGAGATAACGCTCCTGGAAGCCGAGCCAACGCACGGCTTGGCGTAGATGGCTATATTGGACTTCGTACTCCGTATGGCCCGGTAGCTTGACCGGCGCAGGCCAGCCTTCCTCGATGCCGAATTCCGTGAGGAAGGCCCTGCCTCCTGGCTTCAGGACGCGCCAGAGCTCTGCGACGAAGCGAAAGGGGCCGAGGTTGAAGATCACGTCTTCCGGCAGGTCCTGGCCTAGCGGCAGTCTCACTCGCCTGATCCAATCCAATGCTTCCTGGTGCTGCGGCGTCTCGCCGTTTCCCTCTTGAAGTTCTTTCCTGGTCAGCTTCACCGGCGTCATGTCGGCCATGTTCTCGTTGTCGATGACGAGGTCGACGGAGTTGTTTTTGAAGGGTAGCCATTCGCCGTTGGCGCGGGTGCCGATGCCGCCCCAGCCCCCGGCCTTAGCGCGGGCGACTTGCAGCTTGAGGAAGGGCTGGGTGATGTCGAGGGAGATGTACTGGATGGTTTGTTTCTCAAAAGGCAGGAGTTCTTTGCCCAATTCACGCGCGAGGTAGCCAAGCCCTCCGCCCACTTCGACTATGACGCGGGGTTTAGGGCTAAACCAGCCGAGCTTCCGCAATTGCTTCATGAGGAGCCGGCCATAGGTCAAGCCGCTGAGGGTCTCGTTCGGTTCCCGGAAGAGGTGCGACACGGTGGTTTCGATCAGGTCGAAGTGCTCGTCGTCTTCGCCGCTGTCGGTCAGTTCGTGGTGATGGAAGTCCTCAAGATGTTCCTCTCCCTCGAATCCTTCCTGCCCTGACCAGCTTTCACGGATTTGCTGGAGGAGGAGATCCCACTTGGCCTTGTGGCGGTGGCCGCCTGGCGGTTCTGTGCCGAAGTAACAGAGGGAGTAGGTGGGGAGAGACCAATGTTCTAAATGCCATTGTCCCGGCTGTCCGTCCGGCCCGCAGACTTTCGCCCCGTATTTTTCCAGCAGCGCCGCGACCGAGGCGTGGCCGTTCATCGCCTGGAGCATCTCCAAGCCGGTGCGGTTCAATCGCACGATGGGTAGGTTGTCAGCTAGGGGGGCGAACCACCATTCGTCTTCGTGGTGTTGATAGGTCACGAGGTCAGGGATGTGCCAGGCTAGGAGACTCAGGGTCTCTCCGGTGAGACTGAGCGGTTGATGTGCGGCGACAGCTGGCTTCATGATTGGCGTGACTAGTTAGAGCGCCGCAGCCTACACGAGGCAGTTCCCTTCTCGCAAGGCCTCATGAACCGTGAAGCGGTAGATTGGTCTATCTCGTTGTCGGCCGGTCTCTCTGGTCTGTCTGGTGCTAGACGGGATAGACAGAATAGACCGGAGAGACCAGACAGAGGAGCGAAGAGTCCTAAAGCTGCGAGGGGGCAAACGTCTCTGTGACGGTGATGACGCCACGCATAATGGGGTGAATGCGGCAGAGGTAGGGGTAGCGCCCTGAAGCGAGTCCCGGGAGGGCAAAGGTGCCGTTGGGGAGCATGAGGCCGGAGTCGAAGGCGCAGAGATCGCCCTCATCCACACAGCCGATATGAGTCACGGTATGTTCTGATCCGGTGGGGTTTTCCCACTTGATCGGAGACCCGGTCGAGATGGTGACGGATTTCGGGACGAAGTAGGGAGAGGTGCTTTCAATCGTGATAGCGGTGTAGGGAGGCGTTGCTGCCGTCGGCCAGGCCGAGAGCAGTCCCACTGGGAGTAGCAGCGCGATGAGGAGGCGAGGGGTCATGGAGAATTTCCTGAGCATCCGGTTTCTATACCATAAGCGCGATTCCAATCGAAAAGAATTCGGCTCCTTCTGTGTGAAATATTTTACCATGAAAGTCCGGAGCCAGCCTGGGTGGAGTCGTGAGGCTTAGGGGCCTTCCTGGTCCTGGTATAACGGCTCGATTCATCTCATGGCGGCGGCGGCGGGACTTTACTTTCCTCTAGTTAGGGAGGGAAGAGCGGTTAGTTGCAAGACCCTATTAGTTCATGCTAGATGGAGGCCGCGTCAGACATCCAATGGATGAGAGAGGAGCATTTTGATGACGAAGAATAAACAGAAACTGGCGAAGAAGACCTCTGTAAAAGCGAAGGCCAAAGCCAAGGCAAAATCTGCCAAGAAGCCGGCAGTGAAGAAGCCGGCAGTAAAGAGGGCAGCCAAGAAAATCGTCAAAAAATCAGCTCCTAAAAAAGCAGCCAAGAAATCAGCCGCAAAGAAAGTGGTGGCGAAGACTGCCAAGAAGCAGTCGGTCGCGGCTTCCAAGCGAGTGGCGAAGAAAACAGCCGTGAAGAAGGCTACCGTCGTTTCGTTCGCACCAGCGGCTTCCGCTCCTGTCAGAAAGCCTGTGTTGTCGCGCGTGGAGGAGGCGCCTCAGAAGCCCGTATTGTTGCGGCCACTGGGATCGCCGATGCCGAAGGATGCCGACTTTGAGGATGAGTTGCCCGAAGATGTGGATATGGCCGATGAAGTCGATGAGGTCGACGAAGACGTAGAAGAAGAGCTTACGCTGGACGGGGAAGATGAAGATTCAGATTTCCTCGAAAAGCCGGAAAGTCTGTTAGGCGACGCAGACGATTACCACACGCACTAACGCCCGCATGGGATGCCAGGTCTCACCGAGTCGTCCAGCGAGATGAGACTGGAAGATTATTCGGTATCGTGGCGTCCCCTCTCCCTGTGTGCCATCTTCCTGCTAAATGCCTGCGATGAATATCCTATGAGTCATTTTCTGTTCGTGGCTGGAGCCTTGCGAGAGCGCACTTCGGAGGAAAGCGCCGAACTGCAACTTGGGCATCGGCTCTGGGGGCTCTGCACCGGGCTGATTCGTACGAATCTTCAGACCTACCTCGATTCCGAGTCCCGTGGACTGGTGTATGTGCTGAAGGTCGGACTTTGCGCCGAGTTTCAGATTCTGTCGCCGGTGCGGGACTTCGCCGACCTGGATGCGTTTCTCAGCGATGAGTTGAGAACGGAAGCTCGATTCGGCTTTGTGCGAATCGACGCGGTGCGCTCGCTGGCCTGTTCGTCCGGCGTAAGCCAGGCCTTGTTGCTCAACGTGTTGCAGATTCCAGATCAGGCTGAGCTCAACCGGCGATTGGCCTTAGGCATGCACCGGCTGACGCAACCAGAGTATGACGAGATTATGCAGGGCGCGACGGGGTAGCATCCTGCTAGATGCGGTGGCCGGTCATCAGCTGATACGTCTCATCGATCGTCTGAATTTTTTCACCGTCACATTGAGCTGAAACTCTTAATTCGTTAGGTTCCATCGCGCGTCATGAACCTGTCCGCGTGGAACCAGTAACGTGAGGGAGCCTTCCCGCGCGGCGCCGACGGCGCTTGGCCCGTCCAGCTGGTTCGTAGTTCTTGTCTTGCGTTGAGCCGTGGCATTCCGTATAAGGGCCGCATGATAAATCGAGTTTGTGCCTGGATCATGGTGGGGGGGCTGATCTTTTTGGGGCTGCCGTTCGCGGCTGTGGCCTCAAACTGTCAGGAGGAGACGGCTGCCTCAGGGCCGGACGGAGCTTGGACTCTGCACCTGAGCGCCGACTGCACGGAGCAGGAGCGGGAGGCGCGAGCAGTGGATGCGACGCAGCTCTTGCAGGCGTTCACAGAGGGGAAGGGGATCGATCTCTCTGGGGTAGTCGTGCGCGGGGACTTGTCGCTGGATGCGTTGGCAGTGGGACCATTGCCGCCGGAACTTGATGGGATGAAGGAGCTGCAGGGGCGCGAGGCCCGTGTGATTCCCGGCTCCATGATGATCGTGGATTCTGTGGTGCGCGGGGCGATCAGGCATCAATCGGCACAAGAGCTTTTGGTGGTGAAGGGACCTGTGATCTTCAGCGGGACCACGTTTGAGCAGATCGTCGACCTATCACGGGCCGTATTTGTGAAGCCGGTGACTTTGTCTGGCGCGATATTTTTGAAAGAGAGTTATTTTGTGCAGGAGCGATTTCTGCGCGATGTATTTGCCGAGAAAACGGCCTTTGGTCCTCATACGAGATTCCACCGATCAGTCTTTCAGGGACCGGTGACCTTTCAACAGTCTGGGTTCAGTGGGCTGGCGGAGTTTCTGGAGGTGGTGTTCCAGAAGGATGCCAATATGTCGCGTACCTATTTCAAGTTGGGCACCGGGTTTTCCGGGAGCCGTTTCCAAGGTCTGGCGGATTTCTCTGAGTCCACGTTCGACCAAGAGGTATTTTTTACTTTCACCCTGTTCGAGGGGGATGCCTATTTTCGCCGGGCCACGTTCCGATCAACGGCGGATTTTTCCGATGCCAAGTTCAAGGGGCGGGATGACTTCTCCAAGGTTTTTTTTGAGAAGGGCCCGGAGTTTACCCGAGCAAGTAGATCTGCGACCGCACAGACACCTCTGGGGATCGAAAATCCGACGATCCAATATGTCATCACCCTTTCTCTCCTCATCTTCAGCGCCATGCTGATTGCCTATCTGATCCGGTCACGGTAGAGCCATGTTCTCTACCCCCTACTAATAGATCAAAGCTTGCTCCGCACCCCCAAAGCTGGTATAAAACGCCTTGTGGATAACCACTCAGACGGCACAGAACAAACTGAACTGCCCTATCAAGTTCGCATCGAGAACTTTGAAGGGCCGCTTGATCTCTTGCTCCATCTTATTAAGAAGAGCGAGATCAATATCTATGACATTCCCATCCATCTGATCGCGCAGCAATATCTGGTTTATATCGAAGCGATGGAAGATCTCAACCTGACGGTTGCAGGGGAGTTTCTGGTCATGGCTGCGACACTGCTCCAGATTAAATCCAAGATGCTGCTGCCGGTTGATGAGACAGCGGTCGATGAAGAAGATGGACTGGACCCGCGCGAAGAATTAGTGCGGCGTTTGCTCGAGTACAAGCAGTTCAAGGAAGCCGCCAATCAGCTGGATGAGCATGAGCGGTTGTGGCGGGAAATCTATAGCCGTGAGCAGAGCCAGCCGGTTGATCTGAAGCCGGATGAGACGCTGATGGAGAATGTCAGCCTGTTCGATCTCGTGGATGCCTTGCAGGGCATTCTCGATCGCACCCCCGGCAAGAAGTTCATGGATATTCTGCCGGACAACTTGACGGTTCGCGAGCGGATGAGCGCGATTCTAGAAATGTTGGCAGGGCAGGAGTCGGTGTATTTTGTCGAACTGTTCGAGCCGTCCTGCCATCGCATGGTTATCATCGTCACGTTTCTGGCGTTACTGGAACTCATGCGGCTTCGCACAGCCCGGATCTATCAAGCGGATAACTTCGGGCCGATCCTTGTCTCGCGGGCTTTTTCCCTCGTGCCGGACCTGGCGGAATTGGATGATTCTGAATGGAGGTAAGTATGAGCATGAGCTCAACCGTTGAACAGGAAGTGGATGACATGACGTTGGTCGACGCAGCACCAGCTATCGAGGCCCGCGAGGCACAGGAGCCAGAGGCAGCGGTGAAGGACGTCATTGCCCAGGCGATGAGCAGCCAACCTGTCGCGCTCGACGTGCGGGAACTGAAAGCGATTCTCGAAGCTATCTTGTTCGTGTCGCCGGAGCCTGTGCCGGTCGCGCGACTCATGTCGATTCTGGGAACGGTTTCACGGGCCGAAGTGGTGCAGGCGCTGGATATTCTCGCGCATGACTTGGATCAGGAGGGGCGCGGTATTCAGCTCGTGCAGGTGGCCGGTGGGTATCGGCTGGTGACGAAGCAGGAATATGGCCCCTGGCTCAAGAGGATGGATAAGGCTAAGGCGGCGCAAAAGCTGTCTCGCTCCGCGCTCGAGTCCCTTGCTATCATTGCGTACAAGCAGCCGCTCGTGCGATCCGAGATCGAAGAGATTCGTGGCGTGGAAACGTCCGGTGTCCTGCGTACATTATGTGAACGCAAGTTGGTGCGGATCGTCGGGCGGAAAGACTTACCGGGCCGGCCGATCATGTATGGAACGACCAAGTTCTTCCTCGAACATTTCGGGCTTCAAGATCTGATCCAGCTTCCGCCGTTGCGCGAGTTCAAGGAGCTCGGCGAGTCCGAGCAGGCGCTGCTGCCGATCGAGCAGGAGTCCCTGGTGACGGTCCAAACGTCCGAGCCGTCTGATTCCGATGCCAGCCCTGTCACGAGAGACCTGGCGGAAGGCGAGTCCTGATTGAGCTTCGATGTCGAGCCCAACGCGACGTTGCCTCAAGAACCGGTTTAACGGGGCTAAACAGGCTTCGTTTCAAAAGGCTCCAGCTTCCTCTTTCTTCCAACCTCCCATAAACGGAGGCCGTCGCCGCTCTTCACTGCGCGCGTCGAGCGCCCCCATACACCCCGTTGACTCCCCTCAAGCCGCTTTGTTAAACTTCTTGTTCTCAATCTAAGCTGTTGAAAGAGACGAAGTTTCTCGGTATCACCCGGTCCTGTCACGCGAGGCACACCAATGATCAAAGCATGGCTACTTGACGAGATGTTTCGGTTCGATCGAACGCATCTGAGCGTCGAAGAAATTCAGGGTGAATGGGGTGCCGGCGACTCGATCGCGCAAGAAGAACTTTCACCGCCTCCGGCGAACGTGGCCGTCAAATCGGGGAATGGTCGGGTCACCATTACGTGGGATCCCGTTCCCGAAGCCATGTACTACAATCTCTATTTCAAAACGACCAAGGGCGTGGTGATCAAGTTTTCTGATCTTACGCGTCCGATTGCCGGCGATGATGACTTCAAAGCCGTGATCGGGGTGACGAAAGAGAACGGCACCTGCGTCGAAGGCGTCCAGAGCCCTTTCGTGCATGACGATCTGGCCAACGGGAACTGCTATTACTACGTGGTGACCGTGGTCACGCAGAAGGGGGAGAGCCTCGAATCAAAGGAAGTCATGGCGGTCCCCTCGCCCTATTTGCTGGCTATGAGCATCGGGTGTGAAGGCGTCGACGATGGAGAGTTTAGCTCGCCTACCGGGATTACGCTCGACAAAGATGGCAACATTTATGTGGCCGATACCGATAATCATTCGATTCAGAAGCTCGACAAAGCCGGCAAGTTTGTCGCTCGTTGGGGCAGTGATCCTTCCTCGCAGGAAGGCAGCTTCTACTATCCTCGTGGCTTGGCCATCGGGCCGAATAACGTGTTGTACATCGCGGACAGCGGCAATAATCGCATTCAGAAATTCGATCTCGACGGCAATGTAATGCAGGCCTGGGGCAAGTTCGGCTTTGCCTGGCGCGGCGCCGATTTGGGCCGGTTCGATGTGCCCTGGGGACTCGCGACGGATACTGAGGGCAATCTCTACGTGTCCGACACGAGCAACGCCCGCATTCAGAAATTCACCGCAGACGGACAGGCGCTGCTCAAGTGGGGCCGCGACGGCAGTTTCGACGGAGCCTTCTTCTTTCCCCGCGGCGTGGCGGTCGACTTTGTCGGCAACATCTTTGTGGCGGACGAGAGCAATAATCGCATTCAGAAGTTCGATGCCCGCGGGAGTTTCCTGGCCAAGTGGGGCCGCGAGGGCGCGGGCCCTGGGCAATTCAAGTCTCCGTGGGGCATTGCCTGCGACGCGCTCGGCAACGTCTATGTCGTGGATACTGGCAACCATCGTATTCAAAAATTCGACGGCAACGGGACGTTCCTCTGCGCCTGGGGAAACCGCGGGCGGGCCGAAGGGCAGTTGAACTATCCGTACGGGATCGCCGTCGACAAAGAAGGCGCGGTCTATGTGGTCGATAGCGGCAACGGTCGCGTACTCAAGTATGTGCCGACCGAGGAAGAGCTCGATCGCGGAAAGGATGCCGCCACCGCCGCAGCTTCCAGTCTGGCGCCCAGTGAGACGCCTGCGCCCCGCAGCGTAGCGGTCAAAGCCGGCGATACAGAAACTTTCCTCAGCTGGATGGAAGTGCCAGGCGCGCAGTCCTACAACTTCTATTTCAATACGACCCCGAAGCTCACGGCCCAGTCGGCGACGAAAATCGAGGGCGTAACAAATCCCTATACCCATACCGGCCTGTCGAATGATACTCCGTATCACTATGCTGTTTCGGCGGTGTTCGAGGGCGGCGGGGAAAGCGAGTTGTCGAGTGAAGTGACGGCCACGCCGGTGCTCATTGATATTACGGCGCCGCAAAACCCCTATGCCGTGATCAACCATGGCGCTTTTATGACGAATACGCCGGAAGTCATCGTGACGATTTCCGCGAACGACGTCGATACCGGAGTGGCGGCCTATTTCACCTCGGAAGCGCCGATGACGCCTATAACGGGGACGCCGGGCTGGGTCGATGTGACGCCGGCCACCAAGTTCGGCGCAACGATCCCGTTTATTTTGTCGCCGGGAGATGGGCAGAAGGCGATCTATGTGTGGTTCAAGGATGTGGGTGGGAACGTATCCACTCCCGCCACGACCACCATTCTGGTCAATACGTCGGGCTACCTCTGCGTGGCCGAATGGGGCCGTACAGGGCGCGGCGCGTCCTTGCTGCATGGCGGTGAGTTTATGGCCCCGGTGTACGGGCTGACGGTCGATCAGCAAGGATCCCTGTTCGTGGTCGATAACGGGAACAACCGGATTCAGAAATTCGACAATGCCGGAAACTTTATCATCCTCTGGGGGAACTTCGGTTCCGCCAATTCGAACTTTCATAACCCGACGGGCATTGCCTGCGATGGCAAGGGCGACGTGTGGGTGGTTGATACGAACAATCATCGGGTTCAGAAGTTCGACGGGAAGCTCGGCGGCTACCTGATGAAGTTCGGGTCGCGCGGCAATGGCGAAGGCCAGTTCAATTCACCCTGGGGCATCGCGGTCGATCGGGTGCGCGGGTATGTCTACGTGGTCGATAGCGCCAACTTCCGCGTGCAGAAGTTCGACATGAACGGAGAGTTCATCATGTCCTGGGGCAGCTTCGGCAACGGAGACGGCCAGTTCTACTTCCCGCGCGGCATCGCCGTCGACCAGACGGACGGATTCGTGTACGTCGTGGACATGGGTAATCACCGGATTCAGAAATTCGACACCAGTACCAACGTGCTGCCGCAGTTGTTGACCAAGTGGGGCGGCAGTTCCGAGCCGGGCCACGCCAGCAGCTCGTTGGCGCAGGAGGCCGGTCAGTTGCGGTCACCCTGGGGCATTACGGTCGATGGAGCTGGCGATGTGTACGTGTCGGACACCGGTAACCATCGCATCGAGAAGTTCGATAAAGAAGGCAACTTCATTACCCAGTGGGGCGGGTTCGGGAACGGCAAGGGTCAATTCAACTTTCCTTACGGTATCGCGGTCGATGTCAGGGGCAGCGTGTTTGCGGTTGACAGTGGAAATACCCGAGTTGAACAGTTCCTGCCGGCCGATGAAGGCAGCGAACGGCTCCAGGAAAATGCCGAGAGCGCCGCTGAAATTGAGAACGCACAGGTTACGGGCACATCACGAAAATCGTAAAAGCGGTGACGAAGGTTTGAGGAGCTGGTGAAGGGACGATATGCTGGATAAGGAACCCCGATTAGGATTGACCTATGACGATGTCGTATTGATTCCGACCAAGTCTCAGGTGTTGCCGAGTGAAGTCGACACGCGTACGATGCTCACGCGCAATATCAAGATCAATATCCCCATTATCAGCTCGGCTATGGATACCGTGACGGAGTCCCGCTTGGCCGTCGCCATTGCACGAGAAGGCGGGCTGGGAATTATCCACCGCGTCTTGTCGCCATCGGATCAAGCAACGGAAGTGGACCGAGTCAAGAAATCCGAGAGCGGCATGATCCTCGATCCGATTACGATCTCGCCGGATCAAACGATTCGCGATGCCCATGCGTTGATGGCGAAGTACCGGATCTCCGGCATTCCTGTTACGAAGGGCAAAAAGTTGGTCGGCATTCTGACCAACCGCGACTTGAGATTCGAAACCAGGATGGATTTGAAGGTCTCGGAAGTCATGAAGCGAGACAAGCTAATTACGGCGCCGGAAGGCACGAGCCTGGAAAAGGCGCGCGAGGTGTTGCACGAACACCGGATCGAGAAGCTTCCGGTCGTGAATAAGAACTTTGAGCTCAAGGGGCTCATTACGATCAAGGACATTGAAAAACGGATCATGTATCCCAACGCCTGCAAGGATAAGCATGGCCGGCTCTGCGTCGGCGCGGCGGTCGGGGTTGGGCCTGATGCGGAAGACCGTGTGGCGCACCTAAAGAAGGCCGGGGTGGATGTGATCGTGGTGGATACGGCCCACGGCCATTCCCAAGCGGTCCTGGATGCGGTCAAGATGATCAAACGACGGTATCCCGAGCTCGAACTTATCGCCGGGAATATTGCGACAGCCGAGGCGGCGAAGGATCTCCTCAGGGCTGGTGTCGATGCCGTGAAGGTGGGAGTCGGCCCCGGTTCGATCTGTACCACCCGCATCGTGTCCGGCGCTGGGATGCCGCAGCTGACGGCGATTGCCGATTGCGCAAAGGTTCTCGCGGGCCAGGGTGTTCCGATTATTGCAGACGGCGGGATCAAGTTTTCTGGCGATATCACAAAAGCCTTGGCCGCCGGCGCCTCTTCGGTGATGCTCGGGGGACTTTTGGCAGGCACGGATGAATCGCCTGGGGAGACGGAACTGTACCAAGCAGGGACCTACAAGGTGTATCGCGGCATGGGTTCGATCGGCGCGATGGAGCGAGGCGGCGGAGACCGGTACGGCCAAGGTGGTCGTCCGGTGCAGAAGCTGGTCCCTGAGGGCATCGAAGGGCGTGTGCCCTATAAAGGAAAACTCTCCGCGGTGATCTATCAATTGATCGGCGGCGTGAAGTCTGGCATGGGCTATTGCGGCTGCAAGACGATCTCGGACTTACAGCAGGAGGCCCAGTTTATCCGGCAGACGGTTGCAGGCCTCCGCGAAAGTCACGTGCACGATGTCATTATCACGAAGGAAGCGCCGAATTACCGGACGGATTGGGAATAGCGCGTGAAACGTTAAACGTGAAAAGTTGTCTCGTGCGTTCTTCGTTTTCTTCTCCATTTAATGTCTAACGTTTCACGCCTACATGGAACTCTGGAACAATAGAATCCTGGTCCTCGATTTCGGGTCCCAATATACCCAGCTGATTACGCGTCGCATCCGCGAGGCGCACGTCTATTCGCAAATCCTGCCTTGCACGGTTTCGCTGGCGACCATCCTAGCGTATCGCCCGCAAGGGATCGTGTTATCCGGTGGCCCTTCCAGCGTGTACGAAAAGAAGGCGCCCACCGTTCCCAAGGAAATCTTCGACCTGGGCATTCCCATTCTTGGCATTTGTTACGGGATGCAGCTCGTCACCCATTTGTCCGGCGGCGAGGTGGCCAAATCTAAACATCGCGAATATGGCCGGGCCGAGCTGACCATCGACGACAAGAGCAACCTCTTCAAGGATATCGGCACGAGCGGCGCGACAGTCGTCTGGATGTCACATGGGGACCGTATCGAACGGATGCCGCCCGGTTTCCGGTCGATCGCACATACGGCCAATTCCCCTGTTGCGGCCATGAAGCGGGACGACCATAAGCGCCGGATCTATTGCCTCCAGTTCCATCCGGAAGTGGTGCATACGCCGGAAGGCACCCAGATCCTTCGAAATTTTGTCTACGACATCTGTGGCTGCAAAGCGACTTGGACCATGCAGTCCTATGTGGAGACGGCAGTGCAGCAGATCCGTGAGCAGGTGGGCAAGAAACGTGTGATTTGCGCCTTGAGCGGGGGCGTGGATTCCTCCGTGGCTGCCGCGTTGACGCATCGGGCCATCGGGGATCAACTGACCTGTATTTTTGTGGACAATGGGTTGCTTCGCACTGGTGAAAAAGAACAGGTCAAACAAACCTTTGCCAAGCAGCTCCATTTGAACTTGAGAATTATTGATGCATCCGATTTGTTTCTGGCTAAGCTCAAGGGGGTCGTTGACCCTGAGCGGAAGCGGAAAATCATCGGGACGCAGTTCATCAAGCAATTCGAGGCGGAAGCTACAAAGAAGTCCGGTGGCGTACAGTTTTTGGTCCAAGGCACGCTTTACCCTGACGTAATCGAAAGCGTAAGCTTCAAAGGTCCGTCAGCCACGATTAAGACGCATCATAATGTTGGAGGGTTGCCGGCGCGGATGAAGTTGAAGTTGATCGAGCCGCTGCGAGAACTCTTCAAGGATGAAGTACGGGTGCTTGGGAAGGAACTGGGTTTGCCGGATGAGATCGTCTGGCGGCAGCCCTTCCCTGGGCCAGGTTTGGCGATCCGGGTGTTGGGCGCGATCACCAAGGAGCGGCTGATTATCCTGCGTGCGGCTGAGGCCATCCTCGACCAGGAGATTCGCGCCGCCGGTATCTATTGCGAAATTTGGCAGTCGCTTGCCGTGCTCTTGCCGATCAGGACCGTAGGCGTCATGGGCGACCAACGGACCTACGAGCATGTCATTGCGCTCCGTGCCGTGACCAGCCTGGATGGGATGACGGCCGACTGGGCCAAGATTCCCAATGACGTGCTGGGCAAGATCTCGAACCGCATCATCAACGAAGTCAAAGGCGTGAACCGGGTGGTCTACGACATCAGCTCAAAGCCCCCGGCCACAATTGAGTGGGAGTAGAAATTCCTACAGAAGTTGGAATTTCTAGCGCTTGGTTTTTCGAGAGGCCAGGCTGCAGGCCGATCTGTCGAGCGAATTTTTAAGGTTAAACCAGTATGGAAGTTAGATTACAAAAAGTCATTGCGGGAGCGGGATTGGCTTCACGGCGGAAGGCCGAGGCGTTGATTGCTGCCGGGCGTGTGACCGTCAACGGTAAGGTCGTGACGGAGCTCGGCACCAAGGTCGATCCGGCTCGCGACCACATTAAGGTGGACGGCAAGCACCTGAGCTCCGCCCAGCCCTACGTTTATTTGTTGCTGAATAAGCCGAAGAACGTAATGTCGACGTTGAACGATCCGGGCGGTAGGCCGACAGTCAAGGACTATCTCCGCGGCATATCGGTTCGGGTATTTCCCGTCGGCCGCTTGGACTTCGATAGCGAAGGCCTGATGCTCCTGACCAATCACGGAGACTTGGCCCAGACTCTGCTGCACCCCCGCTACCATGTGCCGAAGACCTACCTCATTAAGGTGAAGCAGGTGGTGACGGACGATCATATTCGTCAGTTAGAGCAGGGCGTGCAGCTGGAAGACGGCATGACCAGTCCGGCGGTCGTGAAGAAGGTGAAGAAGGCCAAGCTCAACTCCTGGCTGGAGATTACGATCCGTGAGGGGCGCCAGCATCAAGTGAAGCGAATGATGGAGGCGGTCGGTCACCCGGTTTTGAAACTCACGCGAATTAAGATGGGGCCTCTGTTGTTGGGCAATTTAGCACCGGGCGATTTCCGGTATTTGACCGACCGTGAAGCGAATGCGCTCCGCGAGTTAGCTGAGCATAAACTGGCAGCGGACGAGGGGCCGGAGAAGAAACTCGCACGGCCGAAGAAGAAGATCAGTCGGGCGGGATGGGCCCGTTCCAAGAAAGCGAAGGTCGCATGAAGGTCCGAACTCATCGGTGCGGAGAGCTGACGAAGGCTGCAGTCGGGCAGACCGTCGTCTTAAACGGCTGGGTCCACGGGCGGCGAGACCATGGCATGGTCATGTTCATCGACTTGCGTGACCGAACCGGGCTGACGCAGGTGGTGTTCAATGCCGAGCGTAATGCGGCCGTACATCAAGCCTCCCATGCCTTGCGTAGTGAATGTGTCGTGTCGGTGACCGGGCAAGTGATGGCCCGTCCCGATGAGTCCAAGAATCCGAATCTGCCGACCGGTGAGATTGAAATTTTCGTGGATGCCGTCGAAATTTTGAACGAGTCGAAGACTCCGCCGTTTGTCATTGAAGACGATGCCGAAATTACGGAGTCGATCCGGCTGAAGTACCGTTATCTGGACCTGCGCCGTCCGAAGATGCAGCGGATTCTGACCCTCAGGCACAACATCATGCAGGCGGTCCGGAGCTTCCTGAACGACGAACGGTTTCTTGAGGTGGAAACGCCGATTTTGACCAAGAGTACGCCGGAAGGGGCGCGGGACTATTTGGTGCCGAGCCGGGTGAACCCCGCTGAATTCTACGCATTGCCGCTGTCGCCGCAGCTTTTCAAACAGGTGCTCATGGTAAGCGGCGTCGATCGCTACTACCAGATTGCCCGCTGTTTCCGCGATGAGGATTTGCGCAACGACCGGCAGCCTGAGTTTACCCAGATCGATCTTGAGATGTCCTTTGTCGACCGGCTGGACGTCATGGGCTTGATGGAACAGATGATCGTGAAAGTATTCCGCGAGGCAGGCGGCGTTCAATTGCCGGCTCCCTTTCCGCGTATGACCTATGCCGAGGCGGTGGGCCGTTACGGATCGGACAAGCCGGATCTGCGTTTCGATATGCCGTTGCATGACGTGACGGCCTTTGCTGCAGCTAGCGAGTTCAAGGTCTTCAAGGAAGCGGCGACCAAAGGCGGGATCGTGAAGGCGCTGATCGTTAAGGGCGGAGCGGGCACGCCGCGCAGCAGAATCGATGCGCTAGGTGAGATGGCCAAGACGTTTGGCGCGAAGGGGCTAGCCTGGCTGAAGATTACCCAAGAGGGGCAGCTGGAGTCCGTGATCGCCAAGTTCCTGGATGCCAAGGCGTTCGCTGTGGCCCTGCCTGACGCCAAGCCTGGCGATTTAGTCCTCTTCGGCGCGGATAAGGCCGCGATTGTTCACGATGTCCTGGGCCGTATCAGACTCTCGCTGGGCGAAGAGTTGAAACTAATCGATGCTAAGGCCTGGAAGCCTCTCTGGGTCACGGAGTTCCCGTTGCTGGATTATTCGCCTGAAGAGAAACGGTATATCTTCATGCACAATCCGTTTGCCGCGCCGATGGACGAGGATCTGGCGTTCCTCGATTCGGCGCCGCTCAAAGTGCGGGCCAAGGCCTATGATATGGTACTCAACGGGAGTGAAATCGGCGGCGGAAGCATCCGGAACCATCGGAGCGACATCCAGCTGCGTATTCTCGACTTGCTCGGGATCAATAAGGAGCAGGCGCAGGCGAAGTTCGGGTTCTTGCTCGACGCGCTTGAATATGGCGCTCCTCCGCACGGAGGGATTGCCTTTGGGCTGGATCGGCTTATTATGCTCTTGGGAGCGGTGGGCTCGATCCGCGACGTGATCGCGTTCCCCAAGACGCAACGGGCTCAATGTCCGCTGACCGATGCGCCCTCTTCCGTCAGTGCCGATCAGTTGAAGGAGTTGCGTATCAAGCTCGACCTGGTCGAGTAGGGAGGAGTGATCCGCTCCATGGCAGGCAATTCGTTCGGTCACATTTTTAGTGTCACATCATTTGGCGAAAGCCACGGGCCTGCGATCGGTTGTGTCGTGGATGGCTGTCCCCCAGGCCTGGCCCTCTCGGTCGAGGATATCCAGCAAGATCTTGACCGGCGCAAGCCCGGCACCTCCCGCCACGTCACGCAACGACAAGAGTCCGATACCGTCGAAATCCTTTCCGGTGTCTTCGAAGGCAAGACGACCGGCGCGCCCATCGCGTTGCTCATCCAGAACGAAGATGCCCGCAGCAAAGACTACGGGAATCTGATTGATACCTTTCGCCCCGGTCACGCGGACTATGCCTATTGGCAGAAGTATGGGATTCGCGACCACCGTGGCGGCGGACGATCTTCTGCTCGCGAGACAGCAGTGCGGGTGGCGGCAGGGGCGATTGCCAGAAAATGGCTGAGGGAGAAGTACGGGATCATGATTCGTGGTTATCTGAGCCAGCTGGGGCCTCTGGAAGTGCCTTTTATGAGTTGGGATGAGGTCGGTAAGAATTCATTTTTCTCCGCTAATGCCGACATGGTGTCGAAGCTTGAATCCTTCATGGACGGATTGCGAAAGGCTGGCGATTCGATCGGGGCGAAAATTACGACGGTGGCTGAGTCCATGCCAGTCGGGTGGGGTGCTCCGGTCTATGGCAAGCTGGATGCGGACCTGGCCTCGGCTATGATGGGGATCAATGCGGTCAAAGGGGTGGAGATCGGCGCAGGGTTTGCCTCTGTGACGCAGCGGGGTTCTGAGCATGGAGATGAGATGACCCCTGACGGATTTCTCTCCAATCACGCGGGAGGCACCCTGGGGGGTATTTCCACTGGGCAGGATCTCGTGGTGACGATTGCCATTAAGCCCACGTCGAGCATTCGCATCCCGCGCCGTTCCATCGACAAGCAGGGGAATCCCGTGACGGTGGAGACGAGTGGACGCCATGACCCTTGTGTGGGCATCAGAGCGACACCGATCGCTGAAGCGATGATAGCGCTCGTGCTCATGGACCATGCCTTGCTCCATCGTGCGCAGAATACCGATGTAAAGGTTGCCACGCCGACTATTTCCGCTTCGGTCAAGAAAGCGTCTCGTCCTTCCAAGTCCGGTCCCGCCAAAGTCAACCCAGATCCTGATGAAGCCTAGCCTACCGACTGTTAATCCGTAGGTCCCTCGCGCGAGCCCAGGTCGAGGAGCCAAAAACCTTTGAAGCCCCAATGCAAATCAACACAGATTTATCTCAAAAATTAGCAATTGCTTCTGATGGACTGCCATGGATTGCGTCCCGACTCAAAGGCGTTGACAGAATAATGCTCGAGCGCGATGGTGATGAAGTCGCTCGCGCAACCAGCTTAGTGCGCTATGCGCCCAAATCAAGCTTCAGCCGCCACCAGCACGACTTGGGAGAAGAATTACTGGTACTCGAGGGTGTGTTCCAAGACGAGCATGGTCAATATCCCGCAGGCACTTACGTCAAGAATCCACCTGGCTCATTCCACACACCGGTTACAGACACAGGCTGCACTTTGTTTGTCAAACTCAGGCACCTTGATCCACACGACACAGAACGGGTTGTGATCAACACCCAGTCATCGGATTGGTTTGCTGGAATGGTGCCTGGTCTGACGGTCTTGCCACTGTCAACATTTGGAACCACAAGCACGGCCTTGGTCCGCTGGGCGCCAGGTACGTATTTCAACCCTCACAGACATTTTGGTGGCGAAGAAATTTTTGTCATTGACGGAGTGTTTGAGGATGAGCATGGGCGCTATCCCAAGGGGGTTTGGTTACGCAGTCCGCATATGAGCGCGCACAAACCCTTTAGCGTCGGAGGCTGCACTATCTTGGTTAAGACGGGGCACTTATTAGCAGACTGAGATTTCTCCCACTTGGTTTGAGGCCTGATCGAGGCATAGAAGGTAATGCCGTAGGTGTCAATTTGGGACTTCTGTGAGTACATCTAAATCAGCCATTCATCTATATGAATGAATATGTTACCCGATTAGCGGTCGAACTCGTGGTTGTTGTGCCGAATGGAACGACAGAGTGACATTTTGACGGAAGCGCTTCGCACCATCGCATTTAATAAGCCCTATGGAGTCCTGCCCTGTTTTACCGATCCGAATGGACGGTCGACCTTGGCCGACTATGTGACCATTCCCGGCGTCTATGCAGCGGGACGTCTGGATTTGGATAGTGAAGGGCTCCTGCTTTTGACCTCCGACGGGACGTTGGCCCATCACATCACAGATCCGCAACATAAGTTGCCGAAAGTGTATCTCGCGCAGGTCGAACGCATCCCGAGCGAGGAAGCATTGGAGCAGTTGCAGCAAGGCGTCTTGCTGAACGGCAAAAAGACCAGGCCTGCTGGTGCGCGGCTGTTGCTGGAAGATCCGCTATTGCCTGAGCGATCCGTGCCCATTCGTTTCCGTAAAAACGTGCCGACGGCCTGGGTGGAGATCACGCTGCGCGAGGGGCTAAACCGGCAGGTTCGCCGCATGACCGCGGCAGTGGGGCATCCCACGTTGCGGCTTGTGCGGGCGGCGATCGGGCCGGTCCTGCTAGGTGATATTCCGTCAGGCCAGTGGCGGGATGTGCCGAGCAGTGCGATCCGTGAGATTTATGAGGCTTCGTCTCGCCAATGAGTCCTGGCAGAATGACGGAAAAAACTGGCGGCGGCGTTCTGATCTGTCGGCCCATTCGAATCTCACGCTGACAGTGTACATACGAATGCATGCACCCCAAGTTATCAGGGTGGGGCACGGAGGGCACGGAGGGCGTGGAGGGTCGCCTATGTCTGGTCCACGTCGGCGATGATTGTATGGAGCCCTGAGGCCCCAGCCGGTTGCGGCCGGACAATTTCTGCAATCTGTAGCTGCCCCTTTGTGTCCGTCGCGCGGACGACGGTTTGGAATTTGCCTCGTTTCGGCGGCTTCCACGCATAGCTCCAGATGACCCATGAATAGGGCGACATGGGCGGTTCGATCGTGCACTCGCTCCATGTCCGCCCTGCATCGAAGCTCAATTCCACTTTGCTGATGCTGTTGGGGCCCCCGAAGGCGATGCCGCGGAATTCCTGTTCCTGCCCGCGGATCGTTTGATAATGGCCCGGGCTGTCGATCCGTGAGAAAATCTTGATGGTGCCGTCGTCGGTCCAGCCTTTGCGCTGCCAATAGCCCTTGTAGTCTCCGGGATAGACTTCGATCTCAGTAATCCATTTGACGTTCTTGATTCCGTACAGCCCCGGCACGATCAGCCGAATGGGGAAGCCATGTTCTTTGGGCAGTTTTTCGCCGTTCATCAGGAAGGCCAGCATGACGTCGTCTTGCATGGCACGTGTGAAGGGAATGCTGTCGTCGTATCCGTCGATGCCTCGAAAGATCACGTCGCGCGAGGTTTCTTCGTCGGCGCCGGCCTCTTGCAAGAGTTTCTTGAGCGAGATGCCGCGCCAGGTTGCGGTGCCCATACTGTCGCCGCCCGGGAGGGTGTCGATGCACATAAGGGTGGAGACTTGATCGTACGAATCGCGGTTCAAAATGTCGCGCCAGCCGAGCGCCAGTGGCGTTTTCACTTCGCCTTTGACGCGGACTTTCCACTGCTCGATGTCCACGTCTCGCGTCATAGACACGGCGCTGTCGGCATAGTTCACGACGTAGAATTTTGCATTGGATGTGAAGTAGGTGGTGTCGCGCGAGGGAATGGCAAACATGCGGCCGAACACGGATCCGACTGCGTCGCAGCCGCCGGTTAGCGCGGTGAGCGCTCCCAGTCCAGTGGCTTTCAGTATTGTTCGACGCGAGAATGGCATGGGTCCTCGGATCATGATTCAGTGTATGGCCATTATGGTGCAGGAGCTGACTCACCGCAATATTCTCTTGTGCCCTCAGTAGGCCTGCCTCTGGGCCGCGCTGCAAGGGGCGAAGGCTATTTCGGCTCTATTGTCGGCAACCTGTGGAATTTCCCATTGAAATTAAGATGTTCTGTGTCTGTGCCCTGTGCTTTGGATTGACCGATCGGCAGGAACGCTACTGCCATGGCCTAGCTTTAGGCCATGGCAGCGGAGGTGCGGTGCGTCAGTCGCGTGATATTCGACTCTGGAATGGCGAGATTTTGGTGATGCTCGAGCGATAGTTACCTACATAGAGTTTTATGCCTCGAGTGAAGTAGGCCTTACATCATGCGAAAATCCTCAAAATATCATTCGCATGACGGAGATATCGTGCAAAAGCCGTTCTGGGCCATCATGGTGGCAAATATTATGGTCGGATGGCTCAAGATGACGGACTTATTTATCTCAGGAATCCCTCTGGATACAGGGGATTGATGTATTTTGACAATTATTTTGTCATGGATCGAGATGGTGCTTGACTCTCGGGGGGAGTTTTGATATCTTCCCACCTGTTTGCAGGGTGCTTGTGCTTCTTGCCTCGGTAGCCGCGTGCGAGTGTTGCGGTGAGGGCATGCGGTTTTAGGGAATACCCAACCAAATTTGGTAAAAGGGTCCCTTGACACGCTTCTGTGCACAGAGTAGAGTGCACGGCTCGCGTGACGAGTGCCTTTGTTCTTTGACAACTAAATAGAGAATGTTGAGCAATGGTGTAAGTGTATTGAAGTGGTGGCCCTTGGTCCAAATTCTAAGAACACCTTTATGAGAGTTTGATCCTGGCTCAGAATGAAC
>SXGQ01695942.1_pt1 | contig 40112 bp, 55 predicted proteins | sample 3178371 | NCBI WGS metagenome assembly SXGQ01 (sample SAMN11356859, study PRJNA531348) | freshwater metagenome | isolation source: freshwater sample F1-20 | place: China: Fuxian Lake, Yuxi | collected 2017-12-25
TCAGTCGCAGTCGTACTTGATGCACGATTCAGTTGCAGATACATCGTCGTCGCGGTGTTGTAAGTCCCAACGATTGAGCAGCGATACCAACCGTTGGGGTACTTGACCCATGTTCCTGCGCGGTTAGCCGCTGTACCTGCAACATTGACCGCGCTTCCGCTTGCCCCGGTTTGCACCGCCGGATCAATGTCAAACAACGCGCTAACATTCATCAAGGCAACCGCATTCATGAATAGGCGGCGTGGCGCGGAACCGTCAAGCACTTTCACCCACACGCTGCAAGTGAGCGCACCCGCAACTGCGGTCACAGAATGGGAAATTCGATGAAGTGCGGCGGCGGTAGTTGTTTCGTTGAACGCAATCGCATTCGTCGTTCCGTCTGGGCTGGTCTGAAGCGTTGCATTTGCTGTGACTTCTGACCAGTTCCATCCAACTCCGCTTGCTGGAGCAGTTGGGAATGTCTCGCTGTAATTGGAATAGTTCGTCGCATTCCCCTCAATCAGCAGTCCTCGCGGTGCCAGCGTGGTCGGGTCGTGGTCGAAGCGGGCAGAGTCCCACTTGGCAGCGATGATGCTGCTGTTCGGGACATACACGCGGCGAGGAACCACGGTTCCGTACTGAAGTTGCGGCTCCGTGATGGTGACATCGCCGCTTCGACCGCCTACGCCGTTGCAGTCAGAGCCGAAAATGATGTTTGCCGAAGTTGCGTTCGTGGTTGCCGTGACTGAATATGTTCCGATACCGTTGGTTCCGCTCTTTGGCAGCGACTCAAAGGCAGTCAGCGTGTGGGTAGTTCCGGTGGTGTCCGTATAGAAATACGACTGTCCGGTGAAACCAGTCCCCGCGTTGAACAAGTCAGTCGTTCGCAGATTGGTGTTTGTGAACGATGTGACGCGGAATGAGAACGTCATCGGCAGGCCAGAAGCCAACGAGGCGATGCTCTGAAGCCATGTCGCTCGTCCCCCGGTCCCATTGAACCTCACCGTTCCATCCCCGTTGATGGTGACGGTTCCGCCAGACGTTGTTTGAGTCCACTTCGTCCCTGTGTTGTTCAGCATCGTGCTGTTCTGCACATGGTTCGCGTCAGCCCATTGCACCAGCCCGCTGCTGTTGATGAACGTGGCATCGCTCGTTCTGCTGAACGTCAGGCGAGGGTCAAGGATGCCCGTGGTGAAGTCGAGCGTCAGCGTGGAGCCGTCGCCACCCTCGATGGGAAGGATGCGCTGGCGAACACGTTCCTCGGCAGAGGCGCCGAGAGGCCATGTGCGGTTGCGTGCGTGCATCAGATGAAGGCCACGAGGGCGTTGTAATTGACCGTGCCCGAAGCGATGCTCATGCTGATTTCGACCAACTCGCTGCCAAGAAGGTCAACGACCACGCCACCTACCGTGCAGATGTTGGCGTCTCCGTTATATGACTTGACGTCTCCGATTGCCTTGACGTATGCACGGCCAGCATAGACGTCAGAATTGTTGACCTGCGTTCCAAGAAGGGTCGATGCAGAAGTGAAGGTCATGCTGGTCAGCAAGCGAGGAATCCACACATTTCCATCCGTGCGCGTCCAGCCAAGAACATTCATCGTTGCGTCGATTGCACCCGTATTCAAAACAGGAACGCAGTGCAGGTAGTTCATGGAAGTGCCAAGAACAATCCTGTTGTTTCCCGGAGTACCTGTATCTGAAGTCGTTGCGGGTGTCGTCGTTGTTGCAGTCCGACGAGTGTATGAAGTCGGAATGCGAATGTTGGTTGCAGCGACATGCGCAATCTGAAGCGGCGCGGTCATCGTGCGCGTGGCGGTCAGCGTGGGGGAAAGGCCGATCAGGCTCATGGGTGGTTCCTCAAGACGGGTTCTGCACGGGGTTCAGGATGACGAAGCCGGGACCGTTGCGCGAAGAACTCCGCCACAGGTTCGGCTGAACCTGCCCGAAGTTGCCCTGCATCATCCCGTCCTTCTGCTTGGATGCGCCGAAGATCGGCCCGGCCTCGATCTCCGCGAAACGCTGGCTCTGCATGCCGTCCTCGTAGGACTCCGCGACAGCACGCACGTAGGCGATCAGCGTCGCCTCGACGTGCCGTGGAATGCGGATGACCTCCGTGTCCGTCGTGCTCGACGTCACGCCCTGCCAACCGACGCGGTAAAGGATCTTCAGCGTCTCGGCGGCAGATGGCGTCGGGTACAGTTCGAGGCGGAACGACTCGCTCGTCGAGTTGGTCGGGACGACGTGCCGGACGTACACGCGGTACGACAGGTCCGGGTAGTTCGAGATCCGGGCGGTCTCGACGTCGTCCGGAGTGCAGATCCACACCGCTTGGTCGTTCTTCCACACGGACGTCAATTCCGCGAAGTCTGACGGAAGCGCAACCCATGCCTGCGCCGACACGGTAGTCAACGTCCCAGTCGCCTCGCGGAACTTCCACGGGTGGGTGAACAAATGTTCCCCGGCGATGTTGATGATCTCGGCCTGCCGCTGCGCGACGGTCTGGCCGGAGGCCGTCGAGGGGCGGCCGCCGATCGCGAGCAGGACGTGGTTCTTCAGGTCGAGGTAGGTGAGCATCGGTAATTCCACCCGGCGGGTTTCCCCGCCGGGTGGTGAATGGTTGCGCTATCAGATCGAGAGCGGGAAGTGCGCGACGGGCGGCAGGATCACCGGGATCGTGGCCGACGAACCATCGGCACACGCTCCGAGGGCGATCGCAAGGCCAACGGTCGGGGTGCCGCCGCCAGCGTTCGCGAACTGACCGGCCGTATCGGACAGAACGAGTCCGCTGCCGAGGGCGATCGCGGCGCCAGAGGCGTTGACCTTGGCGTTGGCAATGCCGCCGAACTGCACCTCGACGTACGACGCATCTGCGCCAGCACCGGACAGGAGGCCGGTGACGACGCCGACGAAACCGGGGCTGCTCGTCGGGCTGCCGTCAGCCTTGACCACGCACGAAAGCGGCGACAGTTCGAGGCTGGCGACAGTGTCGGCGGGCGGGTAAATGGCGCCGGAGTGGGCGTACGAGGTGACAACGACGTCACCGACCACGAGGGCGCTGCCCTGACGGTTGATGCAACGGCACTTGGTGCCCGCGGGCTGGATGCCGACGGAACCGTTGTTGGGAGCAAGAATCATGTTGAGTGTCCTTCCTTTGTGTGTGAGTGAGGGGGCGGGACGAGTCCCGCCCCCGTTGATTCATCAGGCCGAGCGCAGAGGAGCGATGATGCCGTGACGCTGGCGGCTGTTGCAGAACAGGTTCCACCAGCAATCGACGGGCTGCACCCAAGTGAACGGCTGGTTCGGGTGACGCATCACGTCGTGCTTCTTCATGTACCGGGTCGAGTGGAAGATCGGGGTCAGGTACGCGCCGTTGAGGAAGTAGTAACGGGCGCCCTTGTCGATCGTCGTCGAGCCGGTCTCGGTGCCGCCACCGGTGACGGTCTTGCCGGTGCGGTCGGAAAGGGTGTCCGGAACCGCGGACGCGGCAGCCGGGAAGATCTCGGCGGTGTCGAGGTTCGCGCAGTACTCCAGCGGGATGCCGCTGAAGGTCGGCGTGTTGTAGGCACTGTCCTGCGGGCTGACCAGCATGTCGTTGGTGTCACGCAGGGCGCGCTTGTACTGGTTGATGCCGTCCTTCGAGCACAGGATCATCTGGCGCTGGAAGTTCGTCTCCTCGAAGTACTGGCGCTGCGTGAGCGGAGCCTTGAACTGCACCTTCAGGTACATGTCGTCGAAGGCGCCGAACATGCTGAACACCGTGCGGGTCACGCTCGCGTTCGCGTTGTGGCCGGTGTAGTCACCGGCGGCCTTGAGCACGGCGGCATCGTTTCGGCCGAGGTTGCGGTTGTAGAACGAAATCTGGTTCGACCACCGCTGGTCGTTCGAGGGGTTGATGCCGAGGATGTTCGTCCAGCCGGTCGGCACGCCGCCACGCTCGCCGAGGGCGGAGGTGGAGAGGGCGTGCTCGGTGATGAACGAAGGCAGTGAGTACGGCTCCTTGCCGCCGGTCTCCATGTTGGAGTAGTTGGCGTACGGAGACTGCCACAGGTCGTTCTCGATGCCGTTCAGCATCGACGTCCACATGCGCATCTCCTTGACGCGCTTCAGACGCTTGTACATGACCTTCGCGTCGCCGTCGTTGAGTTCGACCTCCTGATCGGTCCACGACATGTAGTCCATGCTGAAGCGCCACGGGGCCGACAGCGTGTCGGTGACCTGCGGGTTGCTCCAAGTGAACGTGTCGTTGGGCTGGTACTTCTGGTAGGTCGAGGCGTCGTCAAAGACGATGACGTCCTTGATCGTGGTGCCGCCCTGAACGAGCGTCTCGTTCGCCTTCTCCTTCAGGAGACGGGACAGGACGTAGTTGTTCTTGACGGCCTCGTTGATGACGGCATCGGCGGACTTCAGGTACGCAGGGCCGGTGCTCTGCATGAAGTCGTTGAACTGGGTGATCGAAGGCATGGTGCCTCCTCCTTACTTGCGGGTTGCCGGACGGAGGCGCATGCCGCCGCCGGAAAGGATCTGGTCAAGGATCTCGTCCTCCTCGTCACGCGGCGGCGGCTTCACCGGCGGAGTCGCGCCCTTGGGCGCGGTCGGCTGGCTGGCCCGCACGTTCGCGGGAGCGGAAGGCTTCGACCCAACGATGGCCGAGTAGGCCGCGGACGCGAGTTCATCGACGCTCGCAAACCCGCCCGGCTTGGCATTCCCGAGTTCCGACATCTTCGCGAGGACCGCGTCCCATGCCGGAGCCTTGGCGCCGTACTGGTAGCGGAGCGATGCGTCGGCCGCACGGGCCTGCGCCAGCAGCAGTTGCTCCTGCATCTGCTGCTGCTGCGACTGGAAGGCGCTCCTGACGGGAGCGACGGCGTCCTCGCCGTACACCTCCGCCATCTGCGCGAACGGGTCATCCGCTGCGGGCTTTGCGGCCGCGGCAGGCGTGTTGTCCTGCTTCGGCGCCTCCGGCTGCGATCCCTTCGCGAGTTGCTCCTCCAGTTGCTTCATCCGACCGCCATACGAGTCAACGTCCTTCTGCCGCTTCGCCGCGGACTCCGCCCACTTGAGCAGGAGTTCCGGTGAAGCCGAGGAAATGACCTCGTCGGGTACGCCGTCCCTCTTGAGGATCTTGGCGACCGCGTCACGGTCGAAGGCGGGCTGATCCGGGGCGGCCGCCGGGGGCGTCGTGGACGAATCCACGTCGGCCTCGTTGTCCGCTTCCGTATCGGTTCCGAGCAACTTGGCGAGGATGGCATCGTCATCGTCCGGTTCGGCCTGAATGGCCTCGTTCGATGGCGTGGTGTCCTGCTTGGGCTGCTCCTCCGACCCGCCGGTCGGAGTCTCGGCCTGCACGATGGGTTCAGCGTCGCTGTCCATGTCAGTCCTCGTTGCGTACATAGCCGTGTCTGGAGGCAACGTTGCGCTCCTCGCGACGGCTGTGGATGATCGGGTGTCCCTTGGAATCGCACTTGCAACCTTCGAGGTTGCGCGGAAGGGAGTGGGAGACGTACGGGAATGCGCCCGTGCAGAAGTTCGGGCTGACCTGCGAGGCGCTGGCAATGCGCCTGATCGGCCCAAGCGTGGGGTGCTGGTACATCGAACCGACAGTCGGCGCGTCGCTCATGGAGAACACGCACTCAACCACCATCCCGCCTTCCGTGACGAACTCGTACGCTGGCATCACATCCTCGCTGCTGATCCCGCGATCGCCGCCTGCGCACGGGCAGGAACGACGGGAGCCTCGCCGGTAGGAGAAGGCGCCGGGCCTCCGGAGACAACACCCCCCTCCGGGACCGACGCCGGGGCCGGAGCCTGCTGCGCCTGCATCATCTGCTGGAGCACCGATTCGTCGATGAAGTCCTGCATCTGCGGCACGTTCTGTGCGTCGCCGAGGAAGGAGAGCAGGTCGCGCCACTTGACCCACGGCATCGCCGGGATGGCCTGCGCGGCCTGCGTGATGACCTGAAACGTCTCGATGGCGCGCTTCTGGGCCAGCATCTCGCTGGTGCGCTCCATGCTGTAGGCGTCCACGTCGATCTGCATGTCCTCCCAAGTGCCGACCTTCAGGCCGCCTTGGAACACGGGATCCTCCATGCCGGTCCCGCGGACATCCTCCCCGCCGACGGGCAGGACGATGCGGCCGTCGTGGAACATGTACCAGCCGACGCTGCGGAACACCGTGTCCACGGAGTCCTGAAACGCCCGCTTGAGGTGGGCGATCCGCATGGTGCTGGCGGATTCCGCCACCGCAACCTCCGTCGCGGAGGCGCTTCCGGCGATGTTGCCGCGCATGGCGTCGGACATGCCGAGGGCGCGGTCAAGCCGCTCCTTGGCGGTCTCGACCGACTGGATGTGCTGGTTCGTGGACCCGCCGATCTCGACCGGGGCGAGGCTGCGGGCGTCAAGCCCCGCCTCCGCGAACACGTACATGTCCGGGGCGTTCACCACGTCCTGAAGGAACTTCGGGTTCTTGGCGTCACCGACGAGGATCCGCTTGTACCGCTTCTGGTTCTCCTGCTGGCTCTTTGCCATGTCGTTGCAGTACTGGATCTGGTCGCGGCAGGCGACGATCGGGGACAGCGGGTACGGGTCGTTCGGCACGCTGAAGGCGCCGAACACCACGTACGGGCCTGTCGATGGGCCGTAGTAGGGCAGCGGCCTGCGGATGAACTCGCACTCGCACTTGTCGCTGCCGCCTTGGTACTTCGCGATCGTGTAGATGGTGCCGTTGAACAGGCTCTCGTCCATCGCCTCGTCGAGCAGTTCGGCGGCGGCCTCGTGCAGTTCAGGCACCCAGATCTCGTAGATCGCCAGTTCGCGGCGCTCCGGGACGTCCCGGCCGTCGCGCAACTCGTCCACGCCGTTGTTGGTGCCGAGCGCCTCGATGGCCTCCTTGTTCCACGTCTCGTCCAGTTCGGCGCGCAGGAGGAGATCCTCCTTGTCGGCAACCCAGACGTGGCCCATGAAACGGGCCTCCTCGCGATGCTGCGCGGCGGGGTCCATGAAGAACCGCTCCGGGTCGATGCGGTAGAGGCGCGGCAGGTAGGGGCCGCTCGCGTCCCACTGGCGCTCCGCGGACTTGGCCTCGTTCACGACGAGGCCGACGCCCCATCCCATGAGCATGTCGGTCGCGATCCGCTCGACCGTCCCGCGCACGCGGGTCATGCGGCTCCAGCGGTTCAGCGCGGCCTTGATCGCCATGCACGCCGTGCGCTGCACGGACGGGCGGGCGCTCGTGACGCGCACCTTCGGGTTGTCGTGGATGATGCGCGGAAGCACCATGCTGACGTAGGCGTGCACCGCGTTCTCCGGGTGATCCTGACCCCACCCCTCGCGGTACGACTGGCCGCAGAACCACTCGCGCAGTTCCTTCGGCGTGTGCATGTGCTGGTCGCGGAACCACTCCGCACGGTCGATCTCGTCGCGGATGGCCGCGATGTTCGTGAAGTCAAGCATTGGCCTTCGCCTTCCCTGCCTTCGGCGACTGCTGCATGCGGTGGATCACCGCGTCGAGCCTCGCCTCCAGCATGCAGATCCGCTCCAGCAGGGCTTGGGTGCGCTCGGGCTGGCGATCGACCGCCTCGCCCGACTTGCTGAACCGCGCACCGTTGGCATGCTCGACCTGCTGGAGCACCTTCTCGCCCTCGATCGGGTCGAGTTCGATCTTCATGCCGTTGCACAGGACGACCCGCACGCGCTCGCCGACCATGTCGATCTGGTCGATCCCGTCGGTGGGGAACCACGACGAACGGATGCGGACGAACTGCATCAGCGGCCGCCCTTCCGCTTCTTCTTCGCCGGGAACCACGACTTGACGAACGCCACGGCGTCCTTCAGGTTTCCGACGAGCAAACCAGTCACGAACGAAAGGCCGACGAGCGCGGCGATCTGGAGGTTGTCCATCACTTGCGTCCCTTCTTCTTCTTGGCGCGGGCCGGGAGGGACTTCATGGACTTCGTCTTGGAAGCCATCTCCTTCGCGAGCCGCGGGTGCTTGGCGAACATGAACCCCTGCTGCGCCTTGGACTTGAACGGCATCAGTAGCCCTTGCCCTTCGACATCTTCTTGCCGGACTTCTTGGCGTAGGCCTTCGCGGCCATCTTGCCCTTCGCGGTGTACGGGAACGACTTCTTTCCGACCTTCGGCATCACTTGCCTTTCTTCCAGCCGCGCTTCATTGCGGCATACGACTTCGCGCTGACGGACTTGGCAGACTTGGGGCGCGAGATCCCGAGTTTGCGACGCTTGTTGATGTTGCCGACGAGGGAGTTCTTCGCCATGTCAGCACCCCCACCGTGCGCGTGCGGCCTTTCCGCGCTCGCCCTTCCACGACCTGCTGCGGGCGCAGAAGGACTTGTGGCGTGGATTGTCCTTGTCCTTGGTCGGCGCCTGAAGGTTGCTTCCCGTCTGGCGGTTGTACTTCGCCCTGCCCTTGGCGGTCAGGCCAGCGCCCTTGGACACCGGGAGTTTCTCGCCCCTGCCGACCGAGAGGTTCGGCCCTCGCTTGCGTGCCATCAGTCGTCGTCCTCGTCCACGGCCGGGAGGAACATCCACACCGGGGTCATGTCGCCGACGTACGCGCCGACGACGTTCACCTCCAAGTGCTCGATCGCCTCGTCCTCATCCATGCCGTGGTCGTTGATGAGGATGTGGAGGCAACGCTTGACGTCATACACGACGCGGTACTTCGAGGTCTTGAGGTCGCGGGTTAGCCCGATGACGGCGTCGTCGAATCCGTCAGCGAGCATGGACGTCTCCTCGTGCTCGTCAAGCCACCCGCGGACCCTGTCGGCGTTGCAGATCATCATCCGAATACCTCCCGATGCCGAAGGAGGTCTCCGGCCGTCCCGGGAGCGTAATCGTCCTGCTCCTGTCCGGGAACAGGGGCGTCGTCGATCGCGAGCCATGCCAGCGCCAGCGCGATGACGCGGTCGCCGTGGTTCTCGCGTGCGCCGGTCGATTCGTCCCGGAGCCTGCCGGGGATGACGCGGCCGTTCCCGTCCAGCACGTAGGCCAGCATCTCGTCGAGCGTCCCCGTGCACGGGACGATCACCTCCCCCTGCTGGACGGCGCGGGAGAGGTTGCCGAGCAAGAGCCGCTTCGTGCTCTCGCTCGACACCCATCCCACCCTGTCCACGATCCCGTGCGTGGTCTTGCCCTCCCTTCGGGGCTTCCACACGCGATGGAACCGCTGCGCCTCGAAGTCGCGCTGGAGGCTCTGGCCCGGGCCATTGACCTCCCATGCGACCACCGAATCCCGGAACGCCCCGCGGCAGACGTCCGCCACCTCCGCCGCAAGGTCGGCGGGGGTGATGTTCGCATCGACCATCATGGCGACGAGGGACTTCGTCCCCGCGTCCACCACGGCAACCGCCGATGCGTGGTTTCCCGTCCCGTAGGCAGGGTCGATCCCGACCGCGTAGGAACCGACCTCCACGTCCGCCCACAGGCGCCACCGGCCGGTCGGGCTGTCCACCCACCGGCCCTTGATCCAGTTCGCCCGGCGAGGCTCGCGCCCGAACTCCCGCCTGTGCGCCGTCACCGCCGCGGACGGGAAGAACGCCGCCCCGGCACCCATCGCCTCCGCGAACACGTTCTGCGCCAGATCGACCTTGTCGCGCTTGCGCAACTGGTCCCCAAGCCACGGCGTCCAGACGTAAGTGCCGCCAGTGACGCCTGTTATGGTGCCGTCGAAGTCCACGCGAGTCTCCGCGCCCCTGTTCTTCTCGGGGTGCTGCCAGTACAGCATCTCGATCAACTCGGGGTTCCCCGTCCCACGCGCCTCCGCCACCAACTTGTCGTAGCGCGTCCCGAACCCGATCGGCGTCGAAAGCGCGATCCTGCACGACGTCGTGTCCGACGCCGACCGCCACGCAGCGTCGTCGTCCTCCAGCGCCGCGAACTCGTCGAACAGCACGAACGTCCGCCGACCACCACGGCCAATGTGCGCGCCGCTCGCCTGTCCCGCGATCGTGGCACCGCTGGACGGATGCCGCAACACCATGTGCTGCCGCAACGCACCACCCTTGCGGAACATGTCCATGTGGCACGGCAACAGCCACGCAGGCTGCGTCGTGACCAGATAATCGACCTTCCAGAACAGGCTGTCAGGGTCGCCCGTGCGATCCACGTTGTCCTCCACGCGGCTCACCAAGAGGCTCTGCCACCCATGAAACAGCCACCCCCACACCGCCAACCCAACCACCAGCCACGACGCACCCATGTCACGGCTCTTGCGGATCACCACGTCACGGCCGTCCTGAACGCACGCAGCCATCCGACGCATCGACCCAATCTGCACAGGCCACGGCGCAAACGGCACGTCCCGAACCTCCGCAGGCTTCTCGCGCCCGTCCGCACCCGTCTCCTTCACCCTGTACGTCCACCCCGTCAGGGCCAGCCACGCAGCAGGATCCCGCGCAAACAACGCCCGCAAGTCCGACCGCTCCCGAGGATGGTTCGTCGTCGTCACCCACTCGCGGGCAGCCATCAACTCGCTGAACTCGTCAGGCCACGAAGCGATGTACAACGGATCCAACTTCCCGCCCACCCCCGGGATCGCAGGGTCCGGCACATGCGCCCCGCACGGCAACGGAGTGCCACCAAGGGATCCGGACGAAGGAACCCCACCGGGGGATCCGGACTCAAGGGAAGTAGGGGGGGATCCATTTTCAGACCCCCCACCCCCCTGCGCACCCTTGTTCCTGTTCCGACGCTTCACCTCTCGATGCGGCACCTCAACGCCCAACGCCCCCGCAATCCGCGCCGCCTCATCCAACGCCACATGTCCATTGGTGCGCCGATAACGCAACGCAAGGTCCGCCGCCTCGTGGCCCGTGGAGATCGGCGGAAGGCCGGAAGGCAGGGGAGAGTGAGGCAGAGCGGAGTGGGACTCCGACGCAGCGGGCAGGCCGGGGGATCCGGACGCAGGAACCCCACCCCCCACCTTCCAATCCGCGGCACCCCCCCTCCGCTCCCGTCGCGCCGCCCGGTCCGCCGCGTGCGCGAGTCGCGCCGCCGCGAGCCGCAGATCGCGTTCCGCCTTGCGCCGGTCCCGCTCCGCCACCTTGAACCGCTTCCGCTCGGCGGCGATGGCGGCGAGTTCCTCCGGGGTGGGGCGGTCATCGGGGTGGGCGCGGAGCCACTCCTGCCACGCCTCGCCGCCCTGCGCTTGGGCGGCGGAGCGCACGGCGAGCCACTCGCGTGGGCGGTTCCTCACTCGTCGCCCTCCGCCGGGCGCAGGATGCCCGTAGGCGCGTCCGCGCCGCCGGGCAGGGCGTCCGGGCCATCCGCGCCGCCAAGCCCGCCTAGCGCATCCTGCGCCGCGTCGCCGGGCAGGGGCAGGGCGGGCGAGTCGATTACCACTTTCGGAAGCCGGGACGCGGCGAAGCGGGCGAGCATCTCAACCGCCCGCGAGGCGGAACCGTCGTCCACTTGCACCGGACCTCCGTTCGGGCCGGACACCTCCACGCGCTGCCCCGCGTACCTCGCGCTCCGCAAGCCGCGTAGCCGGAACATCAGCGCATTCAACTGCACCGCGCTTGCGTTCTTCCCGTCCGTGATGGCGTCCACCCGCGCTTCATGCCGATCGGCGATGACCTCTTCCACCGCCGCCCGCGCTCGGCGGTAGTGCGCGTCCTGCATGAACGTCGCCGCCTTGATGGGCACCATCCCGCACTCCGCAAGCGCGTTCTGCCATCCCAAGGCCAGCCACGCCGCGAGGAAGCGCGCCATGAGTTCGCGCTCTTTCACCTCAGGCGGGAGCAATTCCAACAGCGCCGCCACACTTTCGGGCGGCACCGCAGAATTTTTTTCGCTCGTATCCCTCGCCATTGTAGGTAGTTACGCGCTAATCTACACAATTCTACCGGAATTGTTGATGCTCCCCCCTTGCGCTTGCCGTTCTAGGTGATACGATACCCCTGCCGCACCGTGCGGCATCGCAACCCCGAACGGAGAAACCGACCATGCGAATCACGATTACCCTCGACTTTGATTCGACCTACACGCCCGCCGCCGCCCGCCTTACGGAAGATGACATCCGCGAAGCCATTGAGGCGGCGATGATGGACAGCGATTTCTTGAACCGAGTCGCCAAGAACTGCGGCGACAATTCGCGCCACAATACCCCCGCGTGGGATTTCGGTCGCTAACCCCGTGCCCCGCACCTACCCCCCGCGAGGGGGGCTAGTGCGCGGCACCGTGCCACGCAACGCAACCCGACCGGAGAACCGACCATGACCGCATACGACCCCACCACCGCCGCCTACCGCGCTGCCCGCGCCGCCCGTACCGCGTACTCCGCCGCCGCCGCCGCCGCGCTTGCAGCGGGCATCGACCCCATCGCGGCGCGCCTTGCCACCGATCCGGCTTGCGCGATTACTCACCTCTGCGACTACCTCGCGGCCCACGCCTACCGCCTTTCCGACCCCACGAACTACACGGACTCCCTGCCCACCCCGTCCGCCGATCCCGTTGCCGTGCTCAACGCGGTCGCGGCAACGGGGGAAGCGCACTTGCAGATCGTTGGCGAGAACGGCAAGCCGTGCGGATGGGTGTACCTGATCCTCCCTCCCGCCGTGGCTCCTGCAGAATCCGTCGCGGACTACTCCGATAACGCGCTTCTAAATGCGTGGTGGGAGTCTTTCAGCCCCGCCACCGCCTGACCCGGTGCAACGCCCCACCCCCCGGTAACGCGGGGGGACGGGGCGCGGCACCGTGCCACGCAACGCCACCTAACGGAGAACCCGACCATGTCTCACTTCTACGCCCGCATCCCCACTTCCGCCCGTCGCACCGTCGCCACCGCCCGCGGCCATAAGTCCACCGGCATTGCCGCCGAAGTTCTGACCGCTGACGGCGGGGTGCGCGTCACCATTCGCCACCGCAACGGGCGCGACATTGTGACGGTGGAGCGCATCGGCAACCCCCATACGGGCGGGCGCATCGGCGCGGGGTCCATCGTTGCCAAGTTCGATACCCGCGACCCGTACACCTACGAGTGCCACGGCCCCGCCGCCCGCATCGGGGACGAACTGCCCCCCGTCCGCACCCCCGCGCCGATCCCGTCCGGCCGCTTGACCCCTTACCCGGCCGACGCCCTCGCGTCCGATTGTGACCCCGTGACGGGCGAGGAGTACGGCACGGGCGCGTAACCCGTCCCCCGTTCACCACTTACAGGAGAACCCGACCATGCGAATCCTTTCCGAATCGTTCTACATCGTCCGCACCGGGTGCCGCACTTGCGACCGCGCCGGGAACCGTGTACCCGCCTACATCGTCGCCCCGCCCGGCTACACCCGGCGCGAGACGGACGGGACGCTGTACCGGGACGCCTACGCCGCATCCCCGGAGATCGGCCCCCGTGCCAACGCGCACAGATTCGCAACCCACCGCGCCGCCGCCCGCGTGGCGAACCGATGCGCCGGGGCAACGATCGAACTAGTGCACCTCGCGCCCGCCTAACCCGTACAGAACCCGTACAAAAAATTTGAACTTTCCCACTTGACACAACCCCGATAGGTGATACAATACATCTAACCGCCGGATACCCGGCAGAGAGAACCCGACCATGCTGACCACACAACCCGCACCCGACCGGATGACCGTCCTCGCCCGCATCGACACGCTTTCGTCCACGCTGCACGATATCGCAGCATCGGCAAGTGACCAATACACGGTCAGCCGAATCGCGTCCAATGTCGTCCGCCTTTCCTATCCCGACTGCCCGGACGAACTGCTGCGCCTTGCCATGACCTACGCTTGCGCCGTTCGTTACTCGCACGAACTGACGGCGGCGTGCCATAGGGTATACGGCAGCGGCGATATCGCCCGTGCGGCCGTAAACGCGGCGCAAGTTGCCCAACGCGCTTCGGTCGCTGCGGAGTTCGCTTTCGAGTCCGCGATGCAAGAGCACTACGCCCCGAAGTCCTGACCCATCACCCCTAACCGGAGCACCCGACCATGCCGACCGAGACTACCCGCAAGTTCAGCCGCCACGATGCCGCCGCCATCCGCCGCGCAGTCCGCGCCTACATGCGTCAGCCCGTAATCGTGGAGACGGGCACCCGCCACGATCCGGCGGGGGTACTGACCGCCGACAGCACCCGATGGGATGAGGAGACTTCCGATCTTCACGAGACCGTCACGCTTGACTGCATCCACGGCGACGGCATCGCGGCAGGGTTCACGCTCGACCTCTATGTGTACGAGCGCAGCACTTGGTGCAACGACCACGGCGACCTCATCACGAACTTGGACGCACGGTGGGATGGAACGATGTGGACCGTGGTCGATCCCTTCACGCCGACCTACACCCGATCCTCTGCGCCGACCCGCTGACACCCTTACCCGGAGAACCCGACCATGACCACGCCGACCATCGTTTCCATGCCCGCCCGTTACCCCGGCACCGCCGCCGATGGCACCCGCATCAAGCGCGGCGCGCCAATCGCATGGTGCCGTGCGACCAAGCGCGTACTGTCCGCCGACCCGAAGCGCATCGCCGCGCTCGTCGCTGACGCGGAAGCCGCCGCCGCAATTGACCGTTTCGACATGCTGTACGAGGACGCTTGCGCCGCCCGCTGCGGCTTCTGACACTCACCACCAACGGAGAACCGACTATGGGCAACACCAACAGAGCCATATCGTCCGAGCAATTCGTCGAACTTCTTTGCAACCACATCGACCCCGTGTGCATGACGGACCACGCTTCGGAGATTCGGCTGCGCGTTCAGAAGTTCACGACCATGTTCTTGCAGATCGTAAACCCTGCGGATAGCGCGAAGTGGGACAACCTGATGGATGCGGCGCAACGCTATGCGCGAATTCTCGTCGCATTTCGCGCCCTCTTCCGGGCGTCGTGGTTCTGCGAAGAATACAAGTTTGCAGACAGCGACGAACTTTCGGCGGACCTTGACGCCGCCCGCCGCGATATCGCAATCGCTTGGGATGAGATCTTCACCTAACCACCACCAACGGAGAACCGACCATGCCCTCACGAATCACCGAGTCCGACCTCTACGCCGCCGTTTCCCACCTCAACCAAATCGTCCACGGGAAACCGAATCCCGCGCACAACGCGCCCGGCGCTTACTTCGTGCAAGGGGCGTACGGCGGGTGGCAACTTCAGCGCAACGCCCCGAACGGGCGCGGCTGCGAGTCCATCACCTCCGGGTATGTCAGCAAGCCCGCGCTGTACGACCTCATCTACGCCTATCGCAAGGGGTACGCGACCGCCATGCACGACCGCCATGTCGAAGTATTCGGCGCGGCGACCGCGCCCGCCATCGACTGACTTGACACCGTTCCGTTTCGTGATACACTACACACAATCGCCGGGTATCCGGCAAAGGAGAACACGACCATGAACGACGCACAACTTCACGCCATCCGCTTCATCGCTGACGCGATGCTCGGCTCCGACCGATCGTGGAATTGGTCGCCCGACATGAACGCCTACCGTCCCGGCTTCCCGATGTGGCGCGAGTGCGGGATCACCCACGAACGCGCCGTGCGCATGCAGGCAAAGTACGGCGGACGCATTTGGCGCAACGATGACCCGACCGACTGACCGACAACGCACCACCAACCCGGAGAACACGACCATGAAGAACACCCTGCTCATCGAACTCACCACCGACACCGGAATCAACCTCGCCGTCTCCATCCGCAAAGGCGGACACATTCGCATCGTGGATACCAACATCCCCAAGCGACAGGCGCACCGCGTCCTGATCGACACGAACAAGTACCGGGAAGGCGGCGACCCGCTCGGGGTGCTCACCGTCAAGAACATCGCCCGCTTCTCGTACATCATTGACATCGCGGGATTGGACGGATCGGTGCAGGACATGATGATCGAATCCATCCGCGAGTCCGTCGCCGCGCTGCTCCTCAACGAAACGAGTGCCGCAGCGCATGAGTACGGGCGGGCGTTGCATGACTGCATCATTGCGTCCATCAACATCGTCCCGCCGGGCGTCACCGACACGCCGGTTTCCGGTGCCGAGTGCGCCATCCGCTGAAACAACGAAAGGAACACCATGAAAACCATCGCCCTGTCCGCCATGATCTGCGCCTCCGCCCATGCCGATGTAATGTGGTCGCCCTCGCCCGGCCTGACCATTTGGTCGGGCGGAAGCGCATGGCAAGTGCATGACACGATGTGGGTCGGGAGCGGGTGGGAATACTTCCCGGGCGTGAACCCGCCGTGGAACCCCATCGTGCAGCCGGGCCTCGTCCTGCCGCCGCCCGGCGCACCCGTCGCCATGCCGGAACCGCGGGTGGTCTATGTCCCGGTGTCCGCCCCGTCCCCGCCGCCACCTCCGCCCTGCGATTGCCGTCCTCGGCACGGCATCGGGCGCATTTGGTAGCATCGAACCAACGCCTTGGTCGGCGTTCTCCCCCGCGCCCCCGGCTTCGGCCGGGGGTGTGGTGCTTTTGGGGTATCATGCAGGCGCGGTGATGCGGGTGAGCCAATCCCGCACGGTGCCACGCAGAAGGCCGCAAGGAACGACCGTGGCAGGCGCATCCGTTGGGGTAATCCGGAAACCTACCGCCGGGACAGGGCCGTTCTAGGCGGCTGCTGTCCGTCGCAGGCAGGTGAACAGGCGGATCGGGATGTGCGCCACGCGCTCGGTGTCCATCGGGTCGGCTCGGTCGGTGCGCCCGCCGACCGCATCGGACCATTCCTCCGTGCGCCGGTCAAGGCGAACCCACCCGGCGGCGTCCGTCCATCGGACGAGCAGGATCGGCGCGACGCCCTGCGCCCGGGCCTCGGCTCGGAGCGCGTCCACCTTGGCACGGCTGACCATGTAGGTCGGGTATGTGTGCATGACGCAAGTGCGGCACTTCACCTCCACCAAGGCAACGGTGCGCCCGTCCCTCCGCACCTCGTAATCCCACCCGGCGAGGCGCGGGGTTTCGTGCGGCGACACACCGTACTCCCGGCAGAACAGGCGCACCGCTTCGGCTTGGTTCGCACGGTCAGGGCTGCGTTCGTAGATGGGGCGCATGGAGCGATTCCGCCACAATAAGGAACAAGTGCAGCATTTTCTTACCGCTTCACGATGCTGCGCCACGGGATCACGGTGCCGTTCTTGGCGATCCATGTGGTGCGCGAACTCTTGCGCCAATTCTCCGCCGCCTTCATGTATTGCAGGTTTCCCGGCGAATGTGCGCCGCCTTTCGACAGCGGAACGATGTGATCGACCTCGTACCCGGCAGGGCATAGCGCGTAGATCCGAGCCACCAAGTCCCGGTCTCGCTCGCTGACCTCGCACCCACGGATCCGTGCACGGCGACGCGCTTGGTCGTTGCGTCGGTTGGCGCGGTGCTTGTCCGCATTTCTTTCCTGCCACGCACGAACGGACGCGAGCCTTCGCTCCCGGTTGCGTTCGACATACCTTTGGCTGTACTCGCGGTGTTTCTCCGCGTGTCCGGCACGACACCGACCGCACCGGCATCCGCGCCTGTAGGAAACGAGAACCGTGTTCGCCGGAAATTCGCAAGTCATGGCTTCACCTCCCTGTAGCAGTCCCATCCGCGATGTCTTGCATATTCCATTTGATCTTCCATGATGTCGGCGTCCAAGGCGCACACCATCCGCCTCGCCTCGTCGCGCTCGGAGCGCAGCCGTTCGATCTCGTCGGCGGCGGCGCGAAGCACATCCGGGTTCACGCTGTGACCTCGCCTCCGTGTGTCGGCGTGCTTCCGCAGGATCTCTGCGTGGTTGATGTCAGTCATTGTTCCCTCGCTTCGTATTCCTGAATCAACGACATGGCGCGAACGAGTCGAGACTTCGCCTCGTCGCGCTCCTTCCGCAGCCGTTCAATTTCGTCGGCTGCACCGAACGCGCCATTCAGCCATGCGATCAGAGTGACGCTTGCCATGTGTTCCACGGCGTTGTGATGCCGAAGTCGCTCCATGTGCTTGCCTTCTTCATCCCACCAAGTTCTCCATGCTTCTTCTGTGGTCATTCCTTCTCCTTGAAGCAGTCCCAACCGTGGCGGTTCGCAACTTGCTCCCGGTGCGCCGCCGTGTTTGCTGCCATCAACTCGCACCACATCCGCCTCGCCTCGTCGCGCTCGGCGCGGAGCCTGTCCACCTCTGCGGTGGTGTTGAAGTTGTCGATGTTTGCTAGCCGCAGTTGTTCGCGCAGCCGTTCGATCTCGTCGGCGGCTTCGGTGATGACCACGGCGATGACGGATGATTTCTGGCCGTGCATGTTCTCCGCCCACAATCGCATCCGATTCACCATTTCGTCGTTCATTGCGTTCTCTCCACGGTGAGCACGATCCCGCAATCCTGCGCCGACTTCACGCGCTCCGTGCTGAACATGACGGAGCGAACCACGCGGTCGTCGGACCACACGCCTGCGTCGGTCAGGCCGTCGATGTACGCCTTGGTGCGCGCGCCGATGTTGTCCGGGTCGGGGAGGCGGCCCCGGCCGCGCCAAAGCACGGTCAGGGCCGCTCCCGACATCGCCTGCCACGATGCGGACTTCCGCATCTCCGCGAGCGCAGCCGTCGCCGCAACATAGCGGTCGTGCTTCGCCGCCCGGTGCCGCACGCTCCAATGGCCGCGTGCGTTGCTGCCGGGCATTCTCGGCGGCGGCAGGTGCAGGATCAGTCTCGCACCAGTTCCGTCGTCTCGTCCGACACGATCCAATCCAGCATTTCCTCGGACCATTTCTTCGCCTCCTCGTCGGACATGGCGCGGTCTTGGCTGATGACGAACCGCCGGACCTGTCCCTTGGACTCGACGCTCACGGAAGTCAGGCGCGAGTCATACTTCACGCCGTCCCGCTTCAGGCGGGCAGTCGCCATCGACGACATCATCCGCACCGTGTCGCTGATCGCCTCGGCGTAGTGGATGGGGTGCATGGTCCCGTCGATGGGGATGGTCCCCTCGGCGTCCATGACCGCCTTCTCGTCACTTGACCACCGTATTTTGACCGTCCATTGCCTCACTCTCCACCTCCAGTCTGCTCATTGAGGGGTCGCACGGCGACTTCCCTTCGAGTGCGTTGAGCCGGAGAACGAGGAACTTCGCACGCAATCGCTTGGCCCGGCGCGACTGCATGCCCCTTGGTGTTCGCTCCGCCTGAAGCAACGCCTGAAGCAGCAGCGTCAGGCATTCGTCAAGGGCGGCGGCTACGAGGTGCGCACGGGACTCGCGCACTTCCGCGGCCATGCGCAGCCTCTTGAGGAGCATCACGTTTTCTTCAGGATTCCCTTTGGCCCGTCCCATATGCGCCTTCCTTGGCGATGCGGGCAAGCCTGCGGCGCGCTGCCTCCGGCAGCGGGCCGTCGTGGCAAAGCCCAAGTGCGATGAGTTTCTCGGTCTGGTAGCGGAGCGTGCGAGCGTCCTGCTTCGCCGCCTTCGCCACCTCGTCCATCAGCGTCGCGCTGACCCAAATGCCGCGCTGCGCCTGCCTGCGTTCGTACGTCTTCTGCTTCTTCATCCTGTCGCCTTCCAGTCCAGCCGTTCCTTCAGGAGCGCGTTCTCCGCCGACAACGCATCGGCACGCCTCCTGATCGTCTCCGTCTCCTTCTGCAAGGACCGGATCGCCGCCTGCATCCGCAAGATTTCCTCCGCAGCGAAAGCAGAACTCTTGTCGCCACGATCTCCCTCCGAGAGAAGGGTCAGCACGAGGTCGAGATTCATCACGGACTTCGGGTCGTCGTTCGCCCCGCCAAACCTTGCCGACGAAAGATACGGAAACCTGAAAAGCCTCCGCAACGCTCCGATGCGTCTGACCCTGCCTGATCCTGTACCTGATTTCTCTGATGACACTCTCGGGTTCCTTCCTCATAGGTCTCGGACTTCGTATTCCTGCAACTTGGACAGCAACCGTACCATGCGGTCCTTGATGTCGTCGATCTCGCAGACGAGGACGGCGTTGCGCTGCGCGAGCCGGGTCGCCTCCTCGCGCTCCTTGCGCAACTGGTCGGCAAGCGCACGGATCGTGCGGTCCTTCTCGTCCTCCTGTTCCCACACCCCTTGGTGGAACTGGCACCATGTCTCCGGTGCCTCGTTGCGGAGGCAGTTGCATTCGTGGCGGGGGTGGTCGTGGTCGTCGTTCGGGTCAAACATGGGCGACCTCCGGGTACAGGCCGACCCATCCGCGGCGCATGGCCTCGTCCTCCGGGCGTGACCCGGGCAGGACGCAGGAGGTGGCGCAGCACTCCATTCGCGCCTCGTCCCGTTCCCGGCGCGCCTCGTCCATGCGTGCGTTCGCGGCGGACAACTGGATCCGAAGCGCGTCCCGCAGGACCGACAGTTCCTTAATCGCCGTCGCCGTCTCGTCGATGCCGCGAAGCAGCGACTTGCCGTCCTCGACCGACAGCACCACGACGAGCGAGTGCTCGTTCTCCGTGGCTTTTCTGATGCGGGAAACGATCCCGTCAATCACGATTGAATTCTTCATCCCTTGCCTTTCTCTTTACCCTGAACGCTGAAACCTGCGATGCCTGCGCATTCCTGCAACGACCGCAGCGGCATCCGTACTGGTAGCCCGTGTATGGCTTGTGCATCGGGAACTTGCAGCCGTCCGGTGTCTCCGGGACGATTGCGAGTTTTCTGCCCTTGGCGATGGTTTGCTTGCACCGCTTCGTGTTCGCATCGACGCAGATTTTGCAGCGGCAGCCCAATTTGTAGGCGTACACGGGCATGAAATCCGTGATCGGGCAACGCTTCAAAACGGAATCTCCACGCCATCGGCGTCTCCTGCGCCGACCGTGACCGGCGGCGACGTTCGGACCTGCTTGATGCGCGGTGCGCCGTTCGGGCTGACGGACGCCTCGACGATCGCCCACATGGTCTTGTTCTTGCACGAGAGGATCGTCGGGAACAGCGCCTCGTTCCAGCAGAAGTAGACCTCGTTGCTTGGCGTCTTGACCTTGAGGTACGGCGACTGGTTCTTTCCGCCGACGCCCTCGTCCAAGTACTTGCAGAAGATCTCGACGTACTCGCCATCGGCCTGCGGCTCCTCCGCTGCAGCCTTGCGCTCCGCGGCCGGGGCAGGTGCCGGGCGTGACGGCGCGGGCGCAGGGCGAGACGTGGCAGGGGCCGGGCGCGACGCGGTGCGCTGCGTGGCATCGCCTTCGCCATCGTCGTCCTCGTCACCGACGATGCCGCAGATCGCCGCGAGCGTGTAGCGGCGCAGGTAAGTGATGCAGGAACCCATCTGCTGCACCGTGGACTTGTCGGGCAGCGGGAACGCGGCTGACTCCTCCATCCATTGTCCGGACGAGTGCATGAGCGTCGTGCTCACGAACACGCATCCGTCCGCCATCTTCACGGTCTGCACCGTGGAAAGGCCGTGCTTGGCGAGCGGCACGCGCACGGCGTTCAGGATGCTCCCGAGCGTTGCGTAGCGGTTCTTGAAATGCGGGTTCACGCGGTCGAGTTCCGCGTTGCGGATCTCCATGTTCGCCTTGGCGAGCGCGGTGGCGAGTTCGCCGATGTTTTCCGTCTTGGTCGTCATGTTCAGTCTCCGATGGGGGCCATCATGTCGTTCGCAGCCCACGCGGGCATGCGAATCTCCGTCACGGTGTCCGGCCAACCGAGGCCGGGTTCGTCCTTGAACTTGCGGTACAGGTCAAACAGTTCGGGCAGTCGCGCCGTCGCGACGTCGAGGTGGTCAGGGTGCAGGGCGGCGCACAGGACGCCGTGCGGCGCGGACTTCTCGACGGCGATGAGGATCACGGAGGTGACGTCCTTTCCTGCCCGTCGCAGCATCTCGCGGTAGAAGGCGAACTGCGTCCAGTATCCCCACGAGTACGCGGCCTTCGCGAACTCCTGCGGAGAGCAGAGCCCGCCGTGCGTCTTGATGTCGATGACGCAGCCGTCACGCTCGATGAAGCCGTCGATGCGGGCCTTGGCAGGAATGTTGTCGATGTCGCCGCGCAGGCTGATCTCGACGTCGTTGCCGCATGCCTCGACGAGTTGGCGGGCCGTGTTGCAGGACATGATCCCGCCGCGCATCTCCTCGACGAGATTGTGCTCGTCCTTGGTCAGCACCGTGCGGCCTTCCGCCACCTCCTTGAACTTCTCCCACTCCTCCTTCCCGGCCTTGGTTCGCCGGTCGATGTCCGGGGCGACCACGAAGTCACGGTCGTACACGCCCGGCGTGAGGACGAGCGAGTGCAGGGCGCGCCCGACGCGCAGGGCGGGCGTGTCCTCGTCGTTCTCCATCTGCGCGAGCAGGTGGAGCGGGGTCGAGCGGTCGAGGGTCTTGAGCGCGGTCGCGCTCATGCGATCCCATGAGTGGTATTCCTTATCGGGAACACCGTGCAGCAGTTCCATGTTGTTGTCTCCAGAGTTGGGCGGGCCACGCGGCCGCGCCGGGCGGCATGGTATCACCCATCGGCCATCTGTCAACCGCCTGATGACACTATTTCAGGATTTTTCTTGGCTTGCCCGGCGATACCCGAGCCTCCAGAGCACCCGGGAGAGTTCCTTGGATGCCTCGGTCACCCGTTCCTCGGTCCAGTTCGGCTCGATTGCGTGCAGGCATTCGTGTATCAAGGTGTCGAGGAGATCCTCGTCGTCCTGCCACGTACCGATCCGGATGCGCCTGCCCTCCGCCTTGCCGGGATCGACCATGTCGCCGTAGTCCCGCAACTGCGGAACGAACTTCAGGTTCCACCATTTGCCGTTCAACTTCACGCGCATGGATCTGTCCTTCCCAAACGGTCAGTTTCCGGAGAACGTGTCCTTTGCGCGATCAGTGGATCGGAAAGAACTCTGGGCGGAGGCTGTATCTTGTCTCGCCGTTCACGATCTCGTGGTGCAGCGAAAGTTTCATCCAGACCGCCCCGATGATCTCGGGCGTCCGGCCCTGCTCGACGTGGAAACCGCCGTAGCCGTCCTGAAACTCGTCCTTGTAGGTGCCGACCCGGACGTGGTACTGCACGTCGTGCCGGATGCGCATTCCTGCCTTATCCGAGATCAGGCGTTCGCGGGCGAGCGGCATTACCCACTGCTTGTGGACGTGTCCCTGCACGATCACGTCGGCATCCGGCATGACGGCGGCCTGACGGCGCACCTTCAGGGTGTCGAACGACATCAGCGCGGCACCGCCGGACCCGTGGAAGTACTTGAGATTCAGCGCATAACGATGGCCCGCCCGGTCGGTGCGGAACTTGATCCACCCGCCGTATCCGCCGGGATACACCTTGCACTTCGACATCATGCTCATGCGCTCGCAGAGCCGCTCCGTCAGGTCCGTCTCGTTGTTCTTCAGCACCGAGGCTTCGTGATTCCCCCTCCCGATCACGACGCAGTGCTGCGCGTATGGCTTGTAGAACTCCGCAGCGGCATTGACGATGGAGTCGAAGTAGTCGGGTGCCATCGCGTGTTCCTCGCGGACGCCCTTGCGGCTCCGCCGTGGATCCGCCCTTCCTTCCATCGCGCAAAAGAGATCCCCGACGTCGATCCACCCGGCCTTGCGCTTGACCACCTCGTCGAGATGCTTCTTCTCTAACTCGTGGTCAGCGTGGGGGTTATCGTGGTGACGATCTCCGGAAAGCAGAAACCACCAATGATCGGTGGCACTCTTTGCCACCAGATCGACGATGTGGATGTTGCGGGCAGGTGCAGTGACCGACCACGGCAGTTTCATGCCGCCCAAAGTAGACAGGTCGGCCGCCAAAGAGAACAGTCCCCCGCGGCGAGAAACCGCCGGGGAACTGCAACTCTGGGAAATTCATGCCCGGTCGGGCCGCACACCACGGCACTTGCCGCGGTGCCTCGTCAGAGAAGCCACGCCGGGCGGCCGGATGCTACCGTGGGATCGGTTTCAGGGAGGGGCGGGGATGTCGCCGCCCCTCCCCGATTCCGATTTCGCGCTTGCATCGAGTGGATGGACCCTGTACGATGCGGGGTGGAATCACAGCGCACTTGCAGCCTAGTGCGATTTGGCCTGCGGGTCAAGGCTGTCGGAAGTGTTGCCCGCCGCGGTAGGGGCAAAGTGGTATCAAGACGCACGGAGATGACTCTACCGTGCGCCACCTTCGGGTGCGCTCGTCCCACAGCGAAGCGGCTGCTGACCACGCAGCGAAATGGTGCAACTTGTGGGCAAGGGAAACCTCGCACGGCTCCGGTCGGGCTGATTTCCGTGACCTCCTCGTGGGGTCATGGTATTCCTTCACTCACCGGACGGGCTGAAAGTCGTGATCGCACGCAACCCACGGAGTGACAGGACTTTAGACTCCGCCCATCTGGCTGATGTGCGTGCGTCGAACATCGCCTGACGCGACAGCCGCCGCGTAGCGGAGCCATTGGCGACGCGCAGCGAAGCGGCGGCTCGGACGGTCAGCCGCCTCGTCGCAACTGTTCGACACGCCTGCGCACGCGCTCCTGCACGGACTCCGGCGTCAGCGCTTTGGTGCGACGCTCGACCTTCTTGCGAAGGCGTTCTTCAGGGGTGACGGTGCTCGGCGGCACGAAGCCCTCGACGAACCGATACAACTGGTAGAACGGCATACCGGCCAACTGCGACAGGGCAAGCGTCGCCGGAATGATGCGCAGCATTGTGCCTTCCTCGCCGAACATCCGTCCTGCCTCGCGTGCGGTCTGCTCGACGGGCCTGACGGCGAGCGGGACAAACGCGGGACGTCGATTGACAATCGAATCCACGATCGCGCCGACGGTGATCCCGAGGTATCCGGTCGCCGACGACAGGATTTCCCTTGCCACGGCCACGGGGATCCTCTTTGCCTGCTCGTCGAACTCCTTCTGCAACTCCGGAGGAAGCGTCTTTCGTTCCTCGTCGTCGCCGCCGATGGCGTTCATCACCGCGTAATACATCGCCATGAGCGCAGGGGTGCTCGCCGCGCCGATGAGCGTCGAGGTGGCGGTGTTCCCGGTGATGGCAAGCGCGGTTCGTGCACGGGCCTCCCCCGTCAGCCATGCGCGCCGGATCTGGTTGCGCGCCTTCAGCGGATCGCTGGAGAACGGGAACAGGAACCGGATGTACGGCGTCCCCTTGGCGGTACGGGTCATGGCGACCGTCGCCGTCTCGTCGAACTCGTCGCTGGCGTTCTGCGTGAGCCGGAAATCGCGCTCGGCGCGAAGCGCCGCCTCGCGGAGCGCCTCCGTGCCAGTCAGGATCCCCTCGTCCTCGACTTCCGCAAGACGAGCCTCGACCGCAACCAGCATGATCTGCTCGTCGGCATACCGAAGGGCGTCCACGAAGGCGGTCACGGCCATGTTCGCGCCGTTGGCGACCTCGCGAACCGCCCGGGCTGCGTCGGTGAAGTTTCCGGCAGCCACGTTCTGCCCCGCCCCGCGCAGGCTCGCAGCCATTGCAGACAAGGCCGTCGAGACGGTCGTTCGGTCGGCGTCCGACAGCGTGCCGGACACGATCGACCGCATGTGCATCTGGTGTCGCCGGGTGAAGTACCCGTTCACCGAATGGATCTCGTCGATGCGTGCGCTCCATGACTGCGGATTTGCCGCACGGGCGGTTGCACGGGCAACGCCTCGCGCCCACAGGCCGGACGGCATCTCCGACATGAGGCGGATGGTGCCGCCGACATATACCTTCGCGGCCGTGCGCGGCGACAGCGAAAGGATCGCGCCCGTCACGTTGTTCGTAATCGCGTCGATCAGCGTGACGTTGCTTCTTGCCGTCGCGCCGACGCCGTTGGCGAAGAAGGCGCGCAGGATGTTCGCCGTGCCGTCGCCCATGCGCTGGTCAAGCGCGGATTCGATCTCGCCATCCGTCAGGACGGACAGGGCGTCGCGGTACGGCTGCGCCATGTGGATCATGTCGAGCGACACCTGAAGGTGGCGGTCCCATGTCCGGAAGGCGTCGTCGTACACGAGCGGAGACTTGCTCCCTGTTCGTGCCTGCGCGAAACCGACCGACGTGAGGGCCGAACGGACCGCGGCGGATGCCGAACGAAGCACGTCCGCCGTCTCCGCATCGAGGTCTGTCTTGCGGATGCGCGGCCAGTAGTTCCGCACGATCGGCGGCTGGTCGCCTTCCACGCGCCAGATCGCGTCCATGACGCGGTCGCGGACACGGGTTTCGAGGATCGACTTCATGGCGTCGATCAGGTCTCGCTGCCCGGGCGTGAGCGACGACCGGATCGCCTCGATCTCCTGCCGGGTCGGGCTGACCCGCATCGTGGTCTCCGCTCCACGGAACGTGATCGGCTGCGAGCCATCCATCAGCCCGAGCGTCTCGTCATCCATCGCAGCCACGGACAAGACCTTGCCGACCGGCAGCGTCAGCGTCCTGCCGCCGAGCACCACGTCCATCGTCTCGGCCGCGCTCTCGCCCATCAAGCCGTTGCGGAGCGCATAGTCAGACAGGCTCTCGTAACCGGCGCCGGACAGGGCTGGCGCGAGGTCGCGGATCATGCGCGCATGCTCAAGAGACGATTCGCCCTTGCCGCGCTGCGCGATCGACACCAGTTCGCCGAGCGCGCCATCCTGCGTGCCTTCCGTTTCCAGCATCAGCGTGTAGATGTCCGATGCTGCGCGCTGCATCGACGCAAGTGCGCCGATTCGCGGAGACTCGTCCGCACGCGCACGTTCCTCAAGCGTCGGACGCATCGCGAGGTTCGACCCGAGCCGTGACTTCAGGTCCGCATAGCGGGCGACGCGGGCTGCACGCTCGCGCTCCCACGCATCGCGCTCCGCCTGCACCTCCGCCACGGCCTGCTCGACCAGCAGCGAGGCGTCAAGAACCGCCGAATACAGCGAAACGGCGTTCGTCACGACCGACGCGCCCGGGCCAAGACCTGCCTTCTGGCCGCTGACCACCTTTGCGGCAAGTCGTCGGTTGGCCGTGTCTCGGAGCATCGCATCGGCCTGATCCAGCAGGGTTTCGACGCGCTCACGGGTGACGTTCCGCATGCCGCGTCGGTTCATCTTCTTGCGCGTCGCCTTGATGACGGCAAGGGCGGTGGATACCTCGTTGTTGACCGCCTCTCTGGTGGCCTCCACGGCGATCCTGTTGGCCTGCTGCACGGTGGTCGCGGTCGCGGCTCGCTTGGCAAGCGGCCCGCGCAGGCGCACCGGAAGCATGTCAACCGCGTCTGCGGCAATCTTGCGGACGATGGCAGCACGCTCGGCGACCTGATCCGAACGAAGGGCGTTCAGTGTGCGTAGATTGTCCAACTGGCGCGCAAGCGCATCCTCGCGCCTCCGCAGCACCCGGAGAACCTGCTGCCGCCCGCGCATCATGCCTTGCACCTGCCCGGAACGAAGTCCCATGCGGTAGGCAAGGTCTGCGGCACGCTGCGCAAGCGCAGCGTCGGTACGGATGTTCCTGCGAAGGTCGCTGATCTCCGCCTTCGCCTCGCCGATCCGGCCGAGGAGTTCGTCGATTCGCTCCGCGGACGTCACGACACGGCGCTCGGCTCGCTCGGCACGGCGCTCGGCGGCCGCGGTCTCGCGCAGGCCGACCTGCTGTCCGCGCACTTCGCCAGCGACCAGTCCCTCGCGGCGACCGATGCGGTACGCAAAGTCGATCGCCCGTTGCGCCGAACGGATCGCCGCCGCGGATCCCGGGCCAGCCTTGGCCTTCTCGCGTTCCGACCGCAGTGCCGCCTCCGCCTCGTCAAGATCGCGCTCAAGGCGGCCGATGGCCTCCTGTGCGTCGGCGATCGACGACTCCGACACCTCGCGCTCGCGCTCCATGCGCTTGCGCAGCCGCTCGGCCTGACCGATCTTCTGTTCAGCGATCAACTGCGCGGTCACGAGCCTGCGCTGGAGCAGGTTGACCTCGCGCATTGCCCGGGCGCGCTGCGCGGCGGTGACGTTCTGGACGTCGCGCATCTGTCGCTGAAGCGCGGCGATCTCGGTGCGCATCGCCTCGATGTCGGCGGAATCTTCGCGGGCCATTGAGATGCCGGGAGCGGAGGTGGGACGCTCGTTGAAGACGGACTTGATCTGATTTGGCCGGAACGCAACCAGAATTTGCAGCGGCCTTCTGGAATACGATCCAGTCAATACAACAACCCCGTCATATCCAGACGCAGAAAGAATCTCGTCAATGTTCGTATCTGGCGTGATTGCAGTTCCAGTTGCCAACTCAACAGATTGATTGAACGAGAGCGAAGGATTCTTCGTCTCGTCATACACAAATGGATTTTCTATCCGGAGATATGCCGGAATTACACGCGCTCCTGTTCCTGTTCCGGCATATGTGTTCGTCGCCGACGGATTATCAGCGAAGTAGATTCCGCGTCCATATACCGATACGCGACCGGGTTTGAATTCATTGAAATCTTCTGCGCTTGTTCCGTGATACACGACACGCGGGTTTCCGTCAGCATCAACCACTTTGCTGTCGCTGAACCACGCACGCCATTCAGGCGTGAACGACGACAACGGGCGCGACGGAAATTCGCGGGCCATCGAGATGCCGGGAGTAGACACATCAGGAACCCGTCCTTCTTGCCATGTCCAAGAAGGCATTAGGCCTGACTTTTGCGTTGCGAACGTGGTGTCCTCAACAGCGGCAGTCCTGTTTGCCTCTCCGTACGGTCCATAGTTGAGCCAACTATTTTGACCACGAGTTTCCGATGTGAGAGCACCGACCGCGCTTCCGGTGAACAGGCGGACATGCGCTTGCCACGCATTCTCCTCGCCATCTGCACGGAAACCTGCACCTTCAAGGCCGTGACCAAACGCATCGTGCACCGCACGGAAAAGGTCGTTGGCAAGCACGCGCTTTTGAGGACCGTCTGGAGATCCATACGGCCATGACAGTCCAGTTTCAGCAAGAAGCGGGTTGTCGCTTACGTCAGTCGGTTCGGTTCCGAAACCCGCTTCCGACGTAAACACCGCCATGCGCTTGTTGGACCGAAGATCACGCATTGCGTTCCACGGTTTTCCGTCATATGGATCGGTCGTCTCGTCGTAGAAATAGAACGAGTAACCCGCACGTTCAAGTGCGCGATATTGCGCCATCGTTTGCTTGATGAGATTCTCGTATGCCTCCCGAACGACTGGATCGTTCGGGGCATGCGGCATGGCGTCGTATGCGTCGGCAATTCGGCGCGCACGATCCTCGTCAACCTTGGCGTAATACGCCTGCCGACGCAGCGTTATGCCGTTGTCTGCCGCATATTGTTCGGCAACCGCGACAAGGCCGGGGTCTGGTCCGGTCGCACCCGATACACGCGGCGCACCTTCAAGCGGCGCAAGGCTTCGTACCGCTCCGACCCTTCCTCGGTCTCCGGCTGCACGTTCGATTGGTTGTTCTGCTTCGGCATACTGGCGACCTCCTTCGGGCGCAATCTGCGATGGTACACCAACCTGCACTGGACGAGAAATCGGTTGAGTCGCTTCCTCGATCTCGCGTGCATATGAGACGTTGAGATCCTCAGCCCACATCAGCGTGCGAGCAAGCGGCGACAGCGTCGCGTCGCCTTGCGTTCCCTTGACCTTCGCGATCGCTGCGGAACGGGCGGCGGCGTCGATCACGGCCATCGCAGCACGGGCCTCCCGGCCCATCAACCCGCGACGGGCGGCAAACCGCGAAATCGGGGCAAGCACGCGGTTGGTGGTCATGGCCGCGGCGGCCTCCGCGAACGCATTGGCCTCGCCCTCCTGCGCGAGACGGGCGGCACCGGCCCGTGCCACGCCCGGCTGGATCGCGGCGCGCTCGCCGCGCAGGGCAGCACCGGCCGCGCCCAACTGCTCCACGGCAGCCACGTCAAGGCGACCGATCTGCTCGCTCTCCGGGCCGCCGCGGGTCACGTATTCCATGCCTGCGCGGTAGATCGGCGCAAGTCCGACGAGTTCCGAGTAGGACTCCGCGATGTCCGGCTGGAACATCTGGATGTCGTGGAACATCTCCTCGAACGCCCGGGCGCGCACGGTGCGCGGGTCCATGTCGGCGTTGAGGTAGATGGTCCCACGGCTCTTGCGGCTGTGGAACGCAGGGATGAACCGGCCGGACGACCGGAACCACACGACGTTCACGCCGAGCGCGGCCAGATCCTTCGTCAACTTGGACGCCTTGCGCGGAGCCTTGACCTGCGTGAAGGTCTGGCCCATCGAGGTGCCGAGGTCAGACAGCACGTCGCCGGACGCCTTCTGCTCGACCACCGCGGGCATGTCGCTGATCTTCTCCGCGACGGCATTGGCCCGGGCATCGGCGATCAACTTGTCGGTCACGGCAGTCTTGAGCGCAGCATCGTTCTTCGCGATGTCCGACAGCAGGTCTGCCCGCATGGCAACGGGGTCGATGCGGATGCCTTCGTCGATCTCAAGTCCTTCCGCGGCCTCGACTTGCGAGAGCGCGGCAGTGACGTTCTTGCGCTGTTCCTCGACGAGCGCCTGCGCGGACTCGACGTTGCGGCGCGCCTCCTCGGGCGTGACGATCTTGCGGCCCGGACGGGCAACGCGGGGACGCACCCCGGCGGCGCCCTCGGCCTCGGCAAGAATCTCCTGCGCGGCGGCAAGGTCGGCCTCGGCCTGCGTGAACGCAGCCTCCGCCTCGCGGACGGCCTCCTGCTTCGCCGCCCGCTCGCCCTCCACGCGGGGCTGATCCTCGATCATCCGGCGTTCGCTGACCTCAAGACCGGCGATCGCGTCGTCAAGTTGCTTGCGCTCGGCAAGCAGCATGTCGATGAAATTGACCGCGTCGGCCTGCCTGTCGCGCATCTCCTGAAGGAACGTCCCGCGTTCCTCCTGATCCATGCCGTTCAGGGTGTCCAGCGCCACGGCGATCTCCGCACGCTGCGTGTCGTCGAGATCCTTCGTCCAGTCCACGCGCTTGGCGATCGCCTCGGCATGGGACTGCCGCAGGATGCGCTCCTTGTCGGTCTCCGGACGCATGGCTTCGCGCCGATTGGCGAGCGCCCGCTGCGTCACCGCCCCTGTCACGCCGATGCCACCGCCGACGCCTCCGGCAACGGACCCGACCGCGGCCGCGCTGACCGCGTTCCACAAGTCCTCCGACATCGGGGTATAGGTGAACGGGGCATTCAGCATGCCCTCGGCAAACTCCTCCGCGCCCTCCTCCGCGGCCGAAAGCGCAAGCGCCTTTCCGGCCTGACCGATGAACCCATTGGTGATCTGCCCGGTCCCGGCGGTGATGCGGGCGAACGCCTGCGCCCCGGCCTGCCCGGCGCGGGTCGCGAGCACCCGGGCGGCCTTGTCCTGCCCGGCCTGCGCAAGACGGGCAATGGCGACGTTCTTGGTCGCAGGCTTGGCGGCAGCGGCAAGCGCCTTGCCGACGAGCCGCGTGCCCGTGGCGGCGCCGACGGCCTCGACGCCAGCCGCGATCGCCCCCGTGATCGCCCCGCGACGGCCCATCTCGCCAATGTCGAATTCCGACAGGGGCTTGCCAGCAGCGGCCTCGTCGGCCCGCTTCTGGTCAAGTTCGTCCATGTAGGCAATCTGCCCGCTGGTGAAGCCCATCAGGGGCATGACGGCATTGGACGCCAGCGCAGCCGCCACGACGGGCTGCCCCGTCAGGACGGCTCCGGCAACGGCAGCGGCCTGCGGCACCACCTGACCGACGGCACGGCTCGCCTCTGCCCGGAAGCCCTCGCGCTGCCCGGCCGCAAGACCGGCCTGCGCCCCGCGCATCGCCATAGCCTCCGTCTCCACGTCCTCGACCGACAGGCCGCTCCCGGCAGGCTCAAGCGCCTGCGACACCGTACGGGCCGCCCTGCGAGCAACTTCCTGCCGGGCTGCCGAACCAAGGAACGGCATCTGGAACATGAGCATCGGCGACAGGACGCTCTCGATGAACTGCGCCCGCATGCCCGGGGTCGCGACGGCCTGCGCCGCCTGCGTGAACATGCCGACCGCGCCGCGAACAACCTCCCGCGGCATGATGCCGACGTCGATGTCCGGCACGACATCCACCATCCCGGCGTACTCCTGCGCGGCAATGGCCTGAATGTCCTCGTCCCGCGCCCCGGGCGTCGCGCCCGGCATCTCCGCGGCAATCGCGGAATCCACGAAACTGAAGGCGTCGTCGAGCGTCAGCGGAGGCTGCGCGCCACCGCCACCCGACACGGCCTGATCGACGAAGTCGAGCGCCTGCTGGAAAGACGTCATGTGCTTATTGTCCCGTCTGGCGGAAAGTTCCGAGCACCCTCTGCAATTCCATCAGCCGGGACCGACCCTGCGGACCCGCGGCCCGCAACTGCTGCGCGGCCACCATGATGTCCTCCGGCAGATTGCCGGAATCCGGGATTTCGACGCCAGCCGCGGCCAAGGCAGACCGGACGCGGGACTCGTTGATGGACGGGGCGGCAGCCTGCGGGGCGGCAGCGGCCTCCGGAGCGCCTCCACCGCCGATCGACCGCATGATGTCGGTCTCGGCCCGGGTACGCTCCGCGCCAGCCGCGGCACGACCGGCCTCCGCCGTCGTACGCTCGGCACGGGTGCGCTCGGACTCCAACTTGGCCTCGCGCAGACGGCGCTCGTACTGCGCAGCCTCCTCGCCGCGGGCAATCTGGCCCTGCGCGCCTCGCAGCATCGCTTGGCTGTAGGGACTCAACTGCGACACTTCCTCCGGCTGCGCAATCCGCATGACCGGAGCCGCCGAGATACCGCCGTACATCCGCTGCTGGATGACGGCGGCGACCTGCTGCACGTCAGTCTGGCTGAACGGACGGGTCCAGTTCAGGTTGCGGGCAAGTTCCTGCGCCTTCTGGACGAGCACGGGAAGCCGCATCTGCTCCGGGTAGCCCTTCAGGTTGTGCTCCCCGAAGGTCTGCATGGTCATGTCCGCAAGGTCGGTGAGAGCCGCCGGATCCTGCCCGACGAACCACTGCACGAAACTGTAGTTCTGGCGGATCTGGTCTGCGGGCGGAATGAGGTACGCGAACCGCTCGACGTTCTTCTGCCAACGGCGCATCTCAAGCGCACGCTGCGTCCGGACCTCCTCCGGAATGGAGGGGTCGTTGAGGAACCCCTCCTGCATCATCTGGTATTCCTCGTTCGTCTTGGTCGCCCAGTTGTCGGCGATCGCCTGCGTCATCTCCTCGTTGGTCTTGGCGATCTTGAACTGCAACTCCTGAAGCGCAGCCATGTCCTGCGCCTTGATCTTGGAGTAGTAGTCCTGCATCTCGGCGTAGGCACGGCCGGGATCGCGCTCAAGTCCGATCTCCGCGTACTGCGCAAGACCCGGGGCATACGCCTCCAGTTCCTTCGCCATCTTCGAGATGGACGGGCGCAGGCGGTCGGCATCTCGCTTGGTGCGCATCTGCTGCGCAAGGGCAATTCGGCCCTGCGCACGCTGCTGCATGGCGGCGAACCACTTCTCCTCCGACATCCGGACGGCCTGACGGACGCCGTTCTTGTCGGTGAACATCGCGGCAGGGGTGCCGTCGGCAAGCGTTCCGAAGTCAAGCGCCTCAAGGCCCGTGTAGTAGCCATCCTCGATCGCGGCATCGACCGCCTCATAGGTGGCGAACGGAGCGATCTGGCGTGACCCGCGTGCGTCCATCGCGGAAGCGCGGAGCAACTCGTCGTCACCAAGAACGTCAGGAGCCTCCTGCGGCTGCTCCTGCTGCGCAAACCCTTCGTTCAGGCGAAACGGCGCCTGCTTCGAGAAGTCGGTCGGCTCCGGCATGTTCGGCAGCGCACTCATCGCTTTCCTCCCTGCATCAGTCGCAGCACGCTTTCCGCCGAAGTGGTCGGCGGACCCGCGCTGAACAACTTGAACTCAAATGGCTCCGTGCTCGGCTTCGTTGGCTGTGGCTTCGCGATTCCAGCGCTGATTCCAGAAATGGCCTCTCCACCGGGAATGACGCTGGCACCTGCAACATTCCTGCGCTGCATCTCGATGCCGGTTTCCAATTCGGAAAGTTCGTCGAGACGCTTCTGCTGCCGCAGGAACGCCGCCTGCTGTTCCTGCGCAGGGCGGCGAAGCGCAGCCTGAAGCCCGGGTGTCGCACCGGCAATGGCCGCACCGAACGAACTGTATTCGTTCCGCGGGTCGTAGCCCTGAAGGCCAGCAGCGAAGCCGGACAAAAAACTGCCGCCGATGCGCGCCGTGCCGGTCAGGAACTTGTCCCATCCTGACGGAGACGGTTCGCTCGGTGCGTCGAAGTAGGTGTCGCTCTGTGAGGTTGCCTGCCGTGCCATGATTTGATCTCCGTGTTCGTGTCCAGTTGCTTTCCGTAGCGCCTCGATCAGCGAACCACGATCGGCTGAAGCGGGCCACCGCCACCGCCGCCGAAGTTTCCGAACTTGGGCAGCATTGTCTGAACACCTTCGGCCAAAGCACCGATTCCTGCGCCAAGCAAGGCGCCTCCAAAAGCATTTCCGGACGCCATGTCTTGCTGCGCCTTCGCCATTTCAGCGGAATATCGTGATTGAAGCGGAGCAAGACGAAGTTGCAATTCATTCTGCAAACGCGCACTTCTGGCTGCCTGCGCCGCAGAGGTGTACTGCTGGTACTGCCCAGACAAATATTCAGCCGATCCGAGTCCGGCCCCGAACAGCGATTGTGCGGCCTGCTGCTCCATTCCGGAAAGCGCACTGGCCTGCGCCATCTGCGCCTGATAGAGCGTCTGCGCATACTGCTCGCGAACGGCACCTGCCTGAAGGGCACCCTGTGCTGCAACCGCATTGATTGCTGCCTGCCCAAACGTCGTATTTCCAAGCCCAGTCAGCATCCCGGAAAGCGTCTGGCGGGCGACAGCCGCATCCGTTTCCTGCTTCAGCAACGCAAGCGTGGACTCGCGGCCCGCTTCGAGCGTCTTGTACGCCTCCGCACCGGCAGCCTTGAATGCTTCGCGGCTCTGGGCCATGACGCTGGAATATCGGTCAACGGCTTCTCGGTAGTTCGACGAATACACCTCTGCATTCGCGGTGCGTTCCTTGAGGAACTCGTCAATCAACTTTCCGTATTCTGCCGAAGCGAACGACCGTACCTCACCATAACCTTCTTCCATGCGATTCAAGGCGCGTCGCATCGAACGCTTTCCGCCGAACAAATTGTCAAAAAGTCCCATTAGTATGTCCCCTTGACTCGCTTGGTGTGAGGCCGTGCCTCAATCAACGCAGCCATCCGCTCGATCGCCCACGGAACCCCTTCGCTTGAGATTCGCACATATGCCACTTGGTCACGAATACGGCAACGAAACGCATCATTCCGTCCCGGAAGAAGATTGCCAAGATCCGTGATGGTCGCGTTTTCGTACGTCCCGGCATTGACAGTAATCCGTGGGCTGTATTTGCCTGACGGAAGCGTCGGAAGCGAAAGGCCGCTTTCGGGAGCATAAACGTATGTTCCTCCCGGTGTCTCAAACGACGTTCCCGGAAGTGTTTCGTTCCGCGTCAACATCGTCGCGGCTGGACTCGTCGTTGTCGTCTGAAATTCCCAATCAGACGCAGTCGGCTGACTGGTGTTGTACACGCGATTCGTGGATTGGGAGTACGTCCTCGAAAGAGGGTCAGTGATGAGGCTGTCGGATGTCGTGTAGGTTGCAGGCGCGATTTCAGGTGGGTAAAACAGGTCAACGCCTTCCGTATATGAACTGTTGTGCAACCCGCAATCGTATGGATTCGACGGCGTAACATTCGGATCCGGCGTCGCTGCGAACACAGGGTCTCCGGCGTCAAGATAGAGCGCAGGAAAATCCGGATCATGGCTTGCACGAATGGCAACCACGCTCTCTCCGATCGCCTCCTCGGCCGTTTGTCCGCTCAACATTCGCAGTGTCGGGCCGGAAACAACCGATGAATATGCAGGATCCTCGACGGGATCGTCCATCGTCAATTCGACCCGGACATCCTGAAGCATCAATTCCGCCAGCGATGGCTGCAAGGCCGGGCCAAACGTCATCCTGCTGGAAACACGTTGCGCAGCGGCCTGTTGTGCCGTTGGCACAAGGTTTACCGTCTTGTAACCGGTAGCGCCCTGCCCGTCGATTCCTGACGTCAAGTCGCGGTCAAACCAACCGACATATCCATCGGCAGAGCCGAGCGCAAGAATCGGAGAACGTGCATCGTTGAACGGAAATTCTCCGCAACACGTCGGCGCATGAAATGACGGCCAACTTGTCTTGATCGGCCAAAATGAATCCGTCGGCTGGTTGTACACCAAGTGAACGCTGCTGCCCGGAAGATCAGTGCGCGAAAAGAAACAGTAGAGATTCTGCGATTCTGCGTCATATCCGAGCGAGCAATTCAGTGCACTGAACTTCTGCTGCTGGAAAAAGGTATCGAGACGCCCGCCGGTCACCCTGTCACTTCGCGTGACCTGAAATTCGTTCGGGCGAATTCGATACAAACCATCCTGCGCCATAATGTACACCGTCTGTTCATCGGTGACGCACCATGCGCGTTCCGAAACGATTCCGACATTTCGTGATAGATCAATGATTCTTGCAGAATCGACGATCGGATCAGCGGTCAGATACGCAAGCGTGTGCTTGCTTGCGAACATCAAGCCGCTCTCTCCGACGGGAATCAACGCAACGATCGGCTCGCCGGGGACATTGAATCTCGTTGAATTGCTGCCTGCAACTGGCTCGTGATTGTTCGATGCCGCCGTCGGGTTCCAATGGTCCGGTTCGTTCAGTTTGGAAAGAAACCAAAGGTTCGGTGCGTTCGGAATTCCCCCCATAGCAAGCCGCCCGCCAAATCGAACGAGCAATGTCGCATACTTGCCGGGAAGCGAACCGCTTGAGACATGGTTGTACGGGCCATTCGCGTGCGTCCAATCGAGAACCCCGGTCGCTCCGACCGCAAGATCGGACGCAGACTTGGTTATGTCGATCTTGCGGTAATACGTTCCATCGGCGAAATAGCAATATTGGCCGAACACCGCCGCTCCGACATGTCCGGTGGACTTCATGGCGGAAATTCCGCCAGCACGGCCAACCTTCGTCTTTATGGTTCCGTCGTCAATGACGAACACCTCTCCACCGGCGACGACGATGCAACGCTGCTTCAGCACCTTCAATCCGCTTCCGGCATCAACGTATGCGTCGGCACGCAGAATCGTTTGAATTTCATATGCAGTTGGGGAACCACCGCCACTGTCGAATTTCAATGCTCCAAGAAGCGCGCGCCGCTGGCCGATTCGCAATTTGCCCTTGTATGCGTCATATGGCATAACATTGACGCAATCCGACGTGAATCCAGACGGCAACGACGAATAACCGCTGTCTACGTTGATTCCACGAAACGGAATTGTGACGGGCATGTATGGCATGGTCGTCAGCGAATGACAGCGATTGAAATAACCTCGTCGTCTGTATCCGCATTGTTGAGATCCAAATTCTTGATCTTCAACGCTGCTGACGTAACGTCAGTTGTGCGTGTTCCGGTCTGAAGAACGATCGTTCTATTCAGATCGGCACCAGAAAACCAAGCATAATTTGCGTCAGCGAGTGCGGTCGAGAACGTGATCGTGTATCGCCCGGTTGCGTCTCGCATCACGCCTGAGACATTTCCGCTGCCTCGAATCAGTCGATTCGTGTTTGATGTCGAAACCGCGCCACTCGTGTCGCGAGTTCCATCGAACTGCACCCATGCACGGCATGTGAACAACGGGGCTGTTCCTATTGGAGTGGCGTGCTCCGCAGAACCAAGCGTGAGATTTCCAGTGATCGTTCCGTTGCCGCCGATTGCCGCATTTCCGCTTGCCTTGATGTTGCCGACGACATCAAGTTTTTCGGTTGGAGCATTGATTCCGATTCCGACGCGCTGCCCATCCGTGACCGTCATGGCCGACGTGAATGAGGACGAGGCGGTTGAATAACTGCCGACATTCATCCTGTAGCCAGTGCCATCGGTCTTGAAATACAGATTTGCCGAATCTGGCGAGGTCAGATCGGTCTTGAGTCCGATTCCGACGGCGGCTGCGGCAGAATTGGCCTCGATTTTCCCGTATGCCGAAACGGCCGGGCCGACACTAAAGTTTCCTGCCGATTCTACACGCGCCCTCGTCGTGCCGCCTGTTTGGAAGAAATGACCGTTCCAAGCATTGTGGACGACGTTGTTGCCACCATCCATCGACATTGTCGATGCGGTTGACGTACCACCGAACGTGATACCGCCATTCACATGCAACTTGGCGGTCGGCGCTGCCGTGCCGATGCCGATTCGGTCATTCGTCTGATCGACCACGAGCGTCGTGGTATCGAGCGCCTTCGTTCCCGTGGCGTATGGAAACTGGTACGCAAGCGATGTCCATGCGGTCGAGTTGTCGCCGACCTTGAAGTTACCGGTGTCGGTCTCGTACCCGATCTCACCGGCAAGCAGCGTCGGGTTCGCTGACGTCCATTGCGAAGCCGTACCGCGTCGAATCTGCAACTTGATCGGCATGGGTGTTCCTCGTCGCTAATTAGAACTGGCGGCGGCCACGGATCACATACCCGGTCACGAATCCGACCACCCCGCAAAGCAGGGCGAAGAACACCGAACCGAGGAAGGACGAGATGTCAGCGAGGATCATGGGTTTCCTTGGCCCGTCGGGCCTTCTTGAATGCCGAATCGAACTCGGGGTCGGCCGCCCGCCGGGCAGCGACGTACTCCCGCACGGACTCCGGCTTGTCCGTGTCCATCACGTCAACCGCAAGCGAGGCGTCCACGCGCTTTGCCCGCGGAATCCAGCCGATTGCCACCCGGATGGCGGTGCCGAGGCCGGTCTGCCACAGGATGACCACAACGGCCACCAGCACGACGGCAAGGAAGGCCCACCCGAGCAGGCTCATCCACGCCGGAACCTGATCCTCGACCCGCGGAAGCACCTCGTGGATGCCCGACGCGAGGTCGTAGATCGTGTTGCCCTTGGCCTCCAGCCGACCGTCTCCAGTCTCCTTGCCGATGGCAACCACGTCCTTCGCCTCGCGCTGGATGGCGCTGGCGTTGGACGCAATCCGCTCCGAAGCGGAGCACCCGGCAAGAAGGAAACTAGCGGCGATCAATCTCAAGGCTGGCCTCGATCTTGTGCAGGCGCTCGGCCATCGACTCCTGCTGCGTCACCACCCGCATCAGCAGGCGATCGTGGTGGATGAAGGCGGCAAGGACGCCACCGCACACCGACAGGGTGATCCCGACGATTGCGATCCAGTCGCGGGCGGACAGGCGGACGGTGGTATTCGTGTGTTCGAGCGTCATGTCTTGTCTCATCAAATAAACACGCGGTATGGGATCCCGGGCGTCGGCGCGAAGGTCGGCAGCGCGTCGATCTGCTCCTGCGTCAGTTCGACAGTCACGCGGATGTTCGTGTGCCAGCGGGCGTCACCGGGCTTCAGGATGACGCTCGGATCATCGGGGTCAAGCCGCGCCGGGATCGGCCCGATGTGGTCGATGGCAACGCCGCTGACGGCGACCACGGTGACCTCGCCGTCCGTGTCGGTGAACTCCTGCGCCAGCCCTGCGGCGATGAGCGCATCGTCCATCTCGTCCTGCGTGTTCGTGCGGAGCATGAAGTCGGTCACAGCGATGTCCTCACATTCAGGTCAGCCGCAGTTGTCGCATACGGCCAATACTTGAGCGACGAAATGTTCATGCTCGGATAGTCGGTCGCCGCACCGGCTCCATAAAGGAACTGCAATGATGTTGGATTGACGATGGCTCCCTGACCGAGCGGAGTGATCGAGGTGGAACTGCCATTGAGGCTCACCGTCGCGCTTGCAAGTGCCGGATTCACCGCAGTAGTCAACGTCCATCCAAACTTGAATGCTCCAGCAGACGCGAGTGTTCTGCTTGCCTCAAAGTAAGAGCCGCCTGACGTATTGGGCGTGTTGCCAAACAGCGTCTTTCCTGAAGTAATCATCGCCATCGACTGAACCGATGTGCCCATGAATCGAATCGACCGTGGGTACGCCGCCGAGTTTGCATCCTTGTTGTACGTTCCGTTGATGGTCAGCGTTCCGGCAGAGGTGTTGAAACCGAGGGATGCGAGATTGGTCATCTGCATCTGATCTTGGAGCCTCGTCCCCGTACTCGCCCCGGTCGGAATGTACGAGGAGGCACCGGAGCCGGACTCAAGTTGGAATCCCCAGATCATCAAGCCGTTGCTGGTGCTTCCTGTGTAGTAATCATCAGTCGCAGTCGTACTTGATGCACGATTCAGTTGCAGATACATCGTCGTCGCGGTGTTGTAAGTCCCAACGATTGAGCAGCGATACCAACCGTTGGGGTACTTGACCCATGTTCCTGCGCGGTTAGCCGCTGTACCTGCA
>SXGQ01688652.1_pt1 | contig 40089 bp, 30 predicted proteins | sample 3178371 | NCBI WGS metagenome assembly SXGQ01 (sample SAMN11356859, study PRJNA531348) | freshwater metagenome | isolation source: freshwater sample F1-20 | place: China: Fuxian Lake, Yuxi | collected 2017-12-25
ATGCTCGCGATCGGCCGCGCCCTGATGGGCAACCCGCGCTTCCTGATGCTAGACGAGCCTTCGCTCGGCATCGCGCCGCGACTCATTTCGACAATCTTCGAGAAAATCGTGGAGATCAACCGTACCCACGGGATCACGATTCTTCTGGTGGAACAGAACGCGAACCTCGCCCTCGAGGTCTCCTCGCGCGCCTACGTGCTCGAAACCGGCCGCATCGCCATGCAGGGCGAGAGCAAGACTCTCCGCGCCGATCCACGCCTGCGCGCGACGTACCTCGGTGGCTGAGTGACGGCGGAATCCGCCGAACGTCGGGCAGAAGAAAGGTCGTCCGCGGAGTCAGCTGCGGCTACATCGCACGTCTTTCAGCAAGCGTGTTCTCCTCCCCGACCTCCGTGATCTCGGATTTTTCCCCGAGCTCTCTGTGTCCAAAAAAATGACCCGGCCGCCCCTGCTCAATGGCGGTTCCAGGCCGCGTTGGGCTTCTCCCAGATGATCCGCGCCGCGTAGACGCGCGCGTTGGCCCCGTACTGCGCGGGGTTGCCGGGCGCCATTCCCTCCGAGGTGGTGACCCACGTCTCGCGCTCGTTCACGTCGACGACGGCGTAGTTCCCGAGTTGCGCGCCTTTATTCGGCACGAGCTCCCGCTCGGTGGCGCGTAGCACCACCAAACGTTCGGGATCAACCTGCGCGATGAAGAGCGGGGTGCGGTGACGCGCCCGAGCCATGTTGTCGTTATTCGCACCTCGCCGGGTGTAGGTGAGGAAAAGTCCGTCCTGGTGGGTCACCCAATGCGCCTGGGTGTTGTAGCTGCCGAGATCCGCGCCGTCGTCGAAGGTCCACTTCCGCGGCGTCCCGTACCGCAGGCCGTCGGCGCTGCGGGCAACGTACGCGGCCTGATCGTTGCGAAGCGTCAGGAAAAAGCGCCCGTCAAACGCCGCCAGGCTCGGCTCATAAAGCCCGCGGTCGATCGGCACCGAGAGTTCGGGGCCGTGCTCGACGTAACGTAGCGCACGACCATCAAACCGGCACCGCACCACGATCGAAGCAAATACCTTGGCGTTGATTTCTTTGGCGTAGATCGGAAGCAGGATGTCACCGTCGGGCAGATCGACCCGCTGGGTGCTGCCGGCACCGGCGTTGCCCCAGCGCGGATCGTCCGGCATCGCCAGCTTCTCCCACTGCGACCACGTCTTCGCCGCCGGATCGTAGACCGACCACACCGTGTGCCGTGGGCGCACCGCAACCAGCTTGTCGTCGTCGTAAAACACCGTGTGCCCCGTGCCAAGGAGCCGGCCGGACGCCGCGTGCCACTTGGGCGTGAAGTCGCAGATGCCTTCCTCGCGTTTGGCGTCGATGCGGTGACGTCCGAGCGTCGCGGCGTGCTCAACGAAGGGGGTCCACGTCGCGCCGAGATCCGTCGTCTCGCCCGACGCCACCGGGTAGAAGACGTCGCTGCGCTTGGTGTTCCACTTCTGCATCGTCAGCACAACGGTCGGAGTCGCGCCCGGAATCGCGCCCGCCCTCGGATGAAACCAGCACTTGTCGCCGTCCATACCCTCGGTGACCACGTCGAGTTTGATCGTGTACGGCACCGGGGCGGGCGCAGCCGCGGCTATCGTCGCGAGGAAAAGGAACACCAGGGTAGAGCGCAGGGCGGGGCGAATCATGGTGGGGAATCGATGACGCAGCGTGAAGAAGCGGCGGCGCGTGTCATTGCCGAAACGCCAGGCCCCACGATCAGATGCTTCCCATTCGAGAACTCGTGATTGCAGCCGGGGCCACGAGCCCAGGCTGCAGACGAACCCCATTTATCCGTGTCGATTCGTGTCCATCCGCGGTTATCCCTTTGCGAGCCTATGCGGAGGCCATTCTGAACGACGTCTCGGTTGCCTGGAGCCGCGCCGGGGCAGCCGTGTTTCAAACCGGCTTGGTGAATTGAACCCGCAGCCCGTCACCTGCGACTCTTTGCGGCCATCGGTTCGGTTGGCCGCGAAAAGGCCCAAGAGGCGCAAGTTCGCGGGGGTTGAGCGGGAAGACGGGTGAAACGCGATAAACTTGGGAGAGGCGGAAGACAGGTGCGGCAACTATCCGCATCCGCGCGATCCGAGTCATCCGCGGTTAAAACCCGCGAAGCGATTCGGTGGAGCCTAGCGGTATGTTTCTCGTCATGATCCGCGGCAGGCGGCCGCGGCTACACCCAGCCCCGCTCATCCATGCCCATCCGTGTTCATCCGTGGTTGCCCCTCGCGGAGCGATTCAGGGCATCCTTAACGACTCATCACTCCGGTAACGCGAACGCCACGATGATACCGCCCGAGGGGCGGCCTGATTTTCCGCCGCCGGCCGAGATCACGACGTATTGGCGTCCCGCGACCTCATAGGTGCTGGGTGTGGCGTTGCCGCCGAACGGCAGCGGGGCCTGCCAGAGGACTCGCCCCGTTTCCTTGTCGAACGCCCGGATGGTCTCGTCGGCCGTGGCGCCGATGAAGATGAGTCCGCCGGCGGTGACCACCGGGCCGCCGTAGTTTTCCGTCCCGGTGGGCGGGATGCCGCGTGCCGTCAGCTCCTTGTACTCGCCCAGCGGCACCTTCCATTTGAGTTCGCCGGTGTTGAGATCGACTGCGTTGAGCGTGCCCCACGGCGGCTTGATCGCCGGGTACCCCTCGGCGTCGAGCCAGCGGCGAAATCCGCCGAACGTGTACGGAGGATCGTCGGCGTCGCCGCCCGCCGTGGCGTTTTTCTTCGCCGCCGCCTTGCCCTTCTTCGATCCGGTAGCCGCGTCGGCCACGACCCCGAAGAGATGGTCCAGCACGGCGCCGCGTTGCACCGCGGGAACCGCCCCGAGCGGCGGCATGCGGCCGATGCCCTGCTCCAGTAGTCGCGCGACCTCTTCGCGGGAGCGGCGCGAGGCGAGACCCACCAGCGACGGAATGCCGTTGGCGGGATCCCCGGCCTGGTCCGGCCGGTGGCAAGGCCCGCAATGGATCAGATACTGACGCTCCGCGTTGGCGATGACCGTTCCCTCGCGCTTGGTGGGCACCAATTGGTAGATCCACGGCATCTCGTTGAGGTTCGCGTAAAGAATCCCGTCGGGGTCCGCCGCGGAACCACCCCACTCGAAACCGCCATCGAAACCGGGAAACAGAATCGTCTCCGTCCAACGCAACGGCGGGAACGAACCGAAGGCGCCTGCCCGCGCCAGCCGCTCGGTCGTGTGCTGCCGCGCGGCGGGCGAGATGTCCGACACATCTTCCGCCGAGTAGATCTGCCGCATGAGGGGCGCCGGTTTTTCCTGGAACGGCTGCGTGGGCCACGTGCGGACGCCTCGGATCTCCGACGCGGGCGCGGGACGCTCGTGGATCGGCCAGAGCGGCTCGCCGGTCTCGCGATTGAACACGAAAAGCCGGCCCATCTTGGTTCCCTGCGCGACGGCATCGATGCGCCGCCCGCCGTGCTTGACGGTGAGCAGCGTGGGTGGCGCCGGCAGATCCATGTCCCAAAGGTCATGATGCACCAATTGGTGGTGCCACAGCCGACGGCCGGTGCGGGCGTCGAGGGCGATCAGGCTGTTGGCGAAGAGGTTTTCTCCGTAGCGGCGGCCGCCCCAGACATCGGGACCGGCGGTCTCGGTCGCAGCGTAAACGATGCCCCGCCGCTCGTCCAAGGAGAGTCCGGACCATGAGGAAGCACCTCCGGTGGTGCGCCACGCGTCGGCCGGCCACGTTTCACTGCCGGTCTCGCCCGGCCGGGGAATCGTGTGGAATACCCAGCGCAGGGCGCCGGTGCGGGCGTCGAAGGCGCGCACGGCGCCGGGCACATTTTCTGCAACATTCGCGCCGATGATCAACAAATCGCGCCAGAGTACGCCCGGGGTGTTGAGACCGGCGACCGCCGGCTTTCCCTCGGAGCGAAGCCCGGCGCCGAGGGCGATGGACCCGTTCTCCCCGAACGTCCGCACCGGCTGGCCCGCGCGGGCGTCGAGCGCGTAAAGTCGCGTGGCGCCCGCGGTGAAAATGCGGCGGTCCTCACCTTCGGCCCAGTACATCACACCGCGAAGACGCCGACCGAGCGTCTCGTCGTTCTCCGATTTCGGATCGAAACGCCAACGCTGGCGCCCGGTCGCGGCGTCAAGGGCGACGACGTGGCGCCCCGGCGTGGCCGCGTAGAGCACACCGTCGACCACGAGATTGTTGGACTGGAATTCCCCCTTCTCTCCGGTGTCGAAAGTCCAGGCGACCCTGAGCCCGGCGACATTACCCCGATGGATTTGAGCGAGCGTCGAGTAATGCGAGCGGGCGGAGTCCCCGAGGTAGGACGGCCAATCGCGCGCCGCCGCCGAAGGCTCGGCGGCCGGGAGCACCGCTTGCGCGGCGAAGGCGAAAAGAAACCAGCGAACGCGAAACGACCCGGGGCTTGGGGTGAGCATGCACGCCCATCGAACGTCGCCGAACGGCAGGCTCAAGCGGGAAGCAGACCAGGGGAGAACTCAGCGCGACTCCGCCGCGAACCGGGTGATTTGAGTTGGACCACAGAGGGCGCAGAGGCCCAATCCGAGCTCAAAGACTCCGTTCCTCGGGCCTAGATCCGCCATGGCATTACCGATTGGAATCACGCCAAAAACGAGACCTGCCATGGCACTGCGGGAAGCGTGAGCCGCAGCCCAAGGGCTTCTCCGTTACCTCGGTTTCCTCCGGTTGGCGTTTCTTGAACAGGAGGTAACGGAGGCAACCGAGGGCAGGCTTTCGGGGCATCCCGGATTTTCCCGTTTCTCCCGTTTACCGGGCCGTCTTTCCTCCGTGCCTCGGTGGCTCCGTGGTGAACCAGCTCGGATTTGCGTCCGATCCGGACCGGCATTGTCTCGCTTCAAGCCGTTTCGCCGCGCTGGTTAACGCAACCTACCCCATCATGACCCCGGCCGCCGCCCCCGACCTCGATATCGATACGAATCGCATCCTATTGAACCGCTACCGGCACGTGCTGCACGAGACGATGCGGGTATTCGCCGGTTGGCTGCCGCGGATCGCGCGCTTCGAGCTCAAGTGTGAGGCGGGGCGCACGATCTGGGAAAACTCGCTCCACGTGAACGCGCTGTACCTGCGGCTACGGGAGATCCAGTCGCCGGCGTTCCAGGCGCCCGACGATGCGGCGCTGCGGCGCCTGACCGCGGAGCTGATCCATGCGCCCGACGAGCAGGGTCTGGCGCGGGCCTGCTACGGGGTGGTGGCCCCGGGCCTGATCGCAGCATTGGAGAGCCACGAGACCGCCACGTTTCCCAACAGCGACCTGCCGAGCATCCGCGCGCTGCGGCATATCCTGCTTGATCTACGGGCGGAGCAGGAACGGGTGCGTCCCCTGCTGGCGGAAGCCGAGGCGGCGGGACGCGTGACAGCGGCCGCCCGCTCCTGGGAAGCGCACATCGCGCGTCTGCTGGCGGCGGCGGGAGGAATCGCGGGCCAGGAAACACGGGGCGAGGAACCCGGAGCCTGCGCGGCGCGGGTGGAGTTCACGCCGCCGCGAGAGGCGGCGCGGGACGAGCGGTTCACGACGTTAGGAGCCGATCTCGCGACGATGCCGCCCGAAGACGAGCACGCCGCGCACACGGAGGAGGAATTCGAACGCTACTCCACCGAGGTTCTCGCGGCCGAGACCGTGGCGGTCGTGATGTACCACGTGCGCGGGATGCCGTGGGAGTTCCAGCTCGATGCCGCCCGGCACCTGTACGACGAGATCCGCCACGCATTGATGGGCTACGAGTGGATGCGCCGCCGCGGGATGGATCCGTTCCGCTCCCCGCAGTACACGCACATCCTGAAGTGGCGCTGCCAGTTTCCGCCGGTGGTGCAGTACTGCCTGCTCACGATGGGCAACGAAGTGCACGCCTTCCCTTACCGCCATCGCCGCGTCGAGGCGCACCAACGCGCCGGGGACCGCCTGAGCGAGCAATTCGTGCGCTACGACATCGCCGACGAGACCCAGCACGTGCGCTTCGGCCATCGCTGGCTGCCCGAGCTCCTGAAGCAGAGCGGCGACTCACGTAGCGTGGAGGAGTTCATCGCCGACTGCCTGCGCGTCTGGGAGCAGGAGTACCGCACCGGCCGCCTCACGCTGAACGTGGAGTGAGATCCGGAGGACGCGCGCCGGCGGAACCCGTCCTCATTTAGCCGGCGCTTCCCAGATCGCCGCGCCCATGTGGTAGCGATCGTGGTTCTCCACGCGCTTGGCGTAATACACCGTCACGATCTTCCCGTCGGCGCGCTGCACGCTGCTGGGATAACCGCAGTCCTGCTCCAGGCTCCTCGCCAGACGCACCGGCGCGCCCCAGGTGCGGCCCTCGTCGCCGCTGAACTTCGCCATCACGCCGAACTGCCCGGCCACGCGGTTGCCGTAGCTCAGCAGCAGGCGTCCGTCCCGCAGACGCGCAAGGTGGCCGTTGATCTCGTTGCGCTCCGTCACGCGCACCATTTCGCCCCACGTCTGGCCATCGTCGGTCGAGCGGAAAATCTCCATCGCATCGGTGCGCGCCGCGGCGAGCCAATCGCGTCCCCCCAGGTGGAAGATCGCCGTCTCGTTGTGGGTCGGTCCGATCACCGAGGTCCGCTGCCAGGTGCGGCCGTCGTCATCGCTGCGGAAGTGCCAGGCGCGCCAGCCTTTCGTCTTCGTGCTCTTGGCGGGGTCGGCGAATTCGCCCGCGTAACAGGACACGTGCAGCGCGCCGTCAACGCCGACGAGGATCGGTCCGAAGGGAATGAAGGGCATCCAGCCACCCTCGTTGGCGGGAAACTGCCTGTGCTGGGTCCATGTGCGGCCGCCGTCCGCCGAGCGGCAAACCCAGATCGGAAGCACCGCGTCGCGAAACGCGGCCTGCTTCGGCCTTTCCGGCTGCTTCACGTCGGTCCAGCCGGAGCACAGCACCAGCAGGTCCCCGTTACGCGCGAGCCCCGCCGCGATGTTCATGCGCACCGTGTGCGGTTCATTGGGCGCGGGATGGCCGCGTTTTTCCCAGAGCGCGCCATCGCGGCTGACCCAGCACTCCACATCTCCCTCCATCTGGCCGTGGCTCGGACGGTTGAAGATGATCGCGGCGAAAGAGCCGTCGGGCAGGGAGGCGAGCATCGGCCAGGCGCAGACATTGTCGATGGCAACATAGCGCGATTTCACGAGCGCGATTCCCGCCGGCGTGGAGGCGCCGGCGGCGGCGGAGAAACCGGCGGATACGCCGCCGGCGACGAGGGCCGAGGCAAAGAGCAGGTGGGGAAGCTTCATTGGAAAACGGGAAGTGGGCGGCTCAATAATCCCCCTTCACACCGAGGGTGAAGGCGGCCGCCGGGTACTGGAGGAGATCCACGCGGGCATAGGCCGGGGTGTCGGGCGACCAAACCCCGCGGCGCTGCGCCACGCCCCCGAGGTTGCGCGCGTCGAAGTACACCGAGTAGCGCCGGCTGAACATGTACGAGAGGGTCGCGTCGACCTTCAGCTGCGGCGCAAAGTACGTGTAGCTGTTCGGTCGCACTGTCGCGCTCGCGGCAGCGGGCGCCTGCCGCCGCCACTTGTTCTGGTTCACGTTCACGCGGACGGAAAACCGGGGCCGCGCGTAGCTCAGGCCCCATTGCACGGTGCGCGGGGAAAATCCGACCAGGTCCGCCGCGTTCGGCCCCCCGAGGTCCATCAGTGTGACGTTCGTGTACGCCTGCCAGCCGCGCGCCCAAGGCGCCCAGGTCCCGAGCGCTTGCCGGAAGCTGAACTCCACGCCGCGGATCGTGGCGTCGCCGATGTTGCGCTTCGTGATGATATCGTAGTCGAGGTAGTCCTCATTGAGCCCGAACTCGGCCAGCGTCTCGAGCGTCGCGTCGGTGCGCGTCGAACCGAAGAAGTCCTTCAGGTTCTTCTGGAAGAGGCTGACCGAGGCGACCGCCCCCTGTAGCTCGTAGGCCTCGAGGCTGAAATCGAAGTTGTGCGCGCTCCAGGGCTCCAGGCCGCTGTTGATCACGGTGATGGTCTTGTTGATCGTCGTGGCGTCCGGGTCCGTGATCGTCATTCCCGGGATGATCTCGGGGAAGTTGGGCCGCCCGATCGTCCGTGCGTAGGCGGCGCGGGCGACAAGGTGGGGCGTGAGGGAAAAGCTTGTGTTCACGCTGGGGTAGAAGCCGCCGTAGTTGCGCTTCGTGTACGCACCCTTGAGCGTGTACTGGAGCCGGGTGCGCGTGAGGGAATCCGTCGAGACCGGGATCAGCCGGTCGTTGGCGTCGCGCAGGAGGCGCCCGTTCGCGTCCTGCCGGTAGGTGGCGCGGATGTCGTTGAGCGGCCCCCACCCTTCGTCGTCGGTGCGCTCGTAGCGCACGCCGGCGACGAGCCAGAGCCTGTTGTCGAGGAACTTCCAGTCGCTCCGCAGGTAGCCGGCGGAAATCGTCTCCTCGATCGTCTTGGTGAGGTTAACCCGGCTGGTGTGGGCCGCGGCCTCGTTGAGCACGAACCACGTCGGCTGCGCCGCATGCAGGTCGTGCACCCGAGCGAGGCTGATCCACTGCACCGGCACGTTTGGGCCGTTCGGGTCCCGGAACCAGGGCTGGGCCGAGAAGTTCCGCGCGATGAGGTCGAAATTGCGCGCGAGGGCCGAGGTGCCGGCCGGCGGCGTGAAGGTCCAGCTCTTCGCCCCGGCGACGGTCTCGTTCGTGCGGCGGCTGACCAGGGCGCCGAACTTCAGGCTGAGCCCGAAACCGGGATCGAACTCCCGGGTCACGTTGAAGGAGGCGCGCTGCACCTCGTCGGTGATGTCCTGGGCGGAAGAACCGGTGCTGACGAGCGAGAGGTTGTTGCCGTCTTTGGCGTCGATCACCACGCCCGCCCGGTCCGTGACCCGCATGAACGGCACGCGCCGGTCGACCACGGACTCGATGCCGTCGTGGCGGATGATGACGTTGGAGATACGCGCCGTCAGGGAGTTGAAGAACCCGTCCTCGGTGTCGGTGAACCTTGTGCCCGCGGTGGAGAAGGCGGCGTTGGCGTCCACCCGCCAGCGGGCGCCGGTGAACCGGTAGGTGAGTGTGGCGAGGCGGAGATCCTTGTACTGGTTGTTCCAGACGTTCGACTGCGCCACGTTGCCGACGGCGGTGGGTGCACCCGCGGCGAAGTTCGGCCCCCCGGTCGAGCCGGTGCCAAAGGTCGAGACAACCCGGTTCTGGCGGACGAAGATCTCCTGGTTGGAGAGCGAGTAGCCCAGGCTGAATGCGTGCCGGGCGCCTGGTTTCCAGTCGAGGGTGATCGCGGCGAGCTCCTTGTCCTCCCCGAGGGGCAGCGCGTTGATCGTGTTCGAGGTCAGCTTGAGGCCGATCTTGTCCCACGCGGGGTTCGGGAAATCCCAGTCGTTGTAGCGGCTGGAGCGGCTCAGCGACAGCGCCACCGCAAACGAACGGTTGAGCGGCAGGAGATAATTGAGGTTGAAGGAGGGATTGATGCGCCGGACGTCGGACCGGCCGTCGGGACCCTCGCTCCGCCCGGTGATTCGGCCAGGTCCGCCTTCCAGGCCGTCGAGCGTGCTGAGGGTGGCGTATGCGTTGTAGCTGAGCAGGGCGGTCTTCCGGCTGAAGCCGCTCTTGGTGATCATGTTGATGCCGCCGCCGACCGCGTTGGCCGGCATGTCGGGCGTCGGCACCTTCGTGAGCTCGATGCGATCGATGTTTCCGGTGGCGGCGAGCCCGAGGTCCGTCGCCCGGCCGGTGATCCCGTTGGCCGCGACCTCCATGCCGTTGGTCGTGACCAGCGTGCCGCTGGAGGGCATGCCCCGGATCGAGGCGAACTGGGGCGTCTGCGGGCTCTGGTCCATCACAAGACCGGGGATGTATTTCAGGAACTCCCCGACGTTGCCCTCGCCGGTGTCCACATCGATGGCCACGACGTTCTTGATGTTCGGCGCGGTGCGTTGCTCATGGAGCGCGACCGCCTGGCCGGTGAGTTCGCGTTCCTGCACGGTGAAGGCCTCGAGCTTCAAGATCTCCCGGTTCGCCGCCGGCGCGCGACGCGGGAGCGCGAGCTCGAAATCCGCGCGGACGGCGCCGCCGGTCGCCACCGCGACGGAAACCGTCTGCGCCTCGAATCCGGTGAACGACGCGGTCACTCGCGCGGCCCCAGCCGGCACCTGGACCAGGAGATAGTCGCCGTTCTCATCGGTGTAGGTCTCGAGGCTCGTGCCGGCGACGGCGACCCGCGCGTTGTTGAGATAACTGCCGATGGTGGTGTTGAGCACGCGGCCGGAAATCGTGCCGGTCGCGGGCGGCTCGGCGGCCGGCGCCGTCAGGGCGGAAAGCGCCGCCGCGAGGATCAGCAGGCCGGGGCGGAGGGATGAGGTCGGCGGGGTGGACTTCATGGGAAGAGCAACGGGAACGCGACGCGGCGGTTCATGAAGCGGAATCAGCGGGACGCAGAGTGCCGTGGAGATCAAGCCGTGATCCGGCCGCCCCACCCCGGGCAAGCGCCGCCACCTGCGGCTCCCTGCAATGGAGGCGCAGGATCGCCGGCGCGCGTTCGAGGACCTCCAGTTGCCCCGGCGCGGAGCCAATCGTGGGTGCAACCACCCGACTCCAGCCGGACGCGAGGGCCAGCGGAACCGCGGTTGATAGCCTGCCCACGCCGCCCGAGGTCGGGGATTTTGATGTTCGCATCGCCGAAAGAGCCGCACTCCTCGCCACCAGGATTCCGCCGCCCTACGAACCCGCCACTCTGCGGGAGAAGATCCACGCCAGCCTCCAGCGCCCCGGCCTCGCGCGGGTCGAAGTGCTCTACCTGCACCAGTGGCAAGAATCGGCACTCCGGCCGGACACTCTCCCCGCGCTGCAGGGCACCGTCGCCGACGGATTAGTCGGTGCGCTGGGCGTGAGCAACTTCAACGTCGACCAGCTCGGTCGCGCAGATCGCCCAGGGCGCCGCGGCCTTGGCCAAGGTTCCCCCCGCCGCGCTCGACCGGCTCGACGACGGCCGCGCGTGATTCGTTCGTCCGGCCCTGCCTCGTCCGGCGGGATTCGCGTTGCTTCGCATCTATTCGCGGGCCTCGACTGAAACGTTCCGCATCGCAGTGGAAATCCCCGGTGCCTTCCGCACCATGGTGGTGACCTGCCCCCGAACTCCCCGATCATGACTCCCCTCCCCGCGCTGACGCGCGTCTTCCCCGCTCTCCTCGCTGCCGGAATCGTCCTCGGCTCGACCGAGATCCCCGCCCGGGCCGCCGACCGTGCCCCCAACGAATCCGGCGTGGTGCAGTAGCCGAGGTGCCGAGGCAGTTGGAAACCAGCGCACCGCTTCGCGGCCCCGTCGACGGCTACGTTCAATTGCCTCGCCCCGTCTCAGCTGGCTTGCTTTTCCCGCCGGCTGGCCGCGCGGGCCAGATCAGGGCCGAGAAACTTGAGGTACGCCAGCAGCAGCCCGCCCGACACCAGCGCGATGACAATCGGCACCAGACCAAAGACGGTCTGGAAACCCAGCGATTCCCGGTACTGGCCCACCGCCAGCGCGCCGACTCCACCGCACAGCGAGTTGAGGCAGTTCGACATCCCGACCGCCGTCGATCGCTTCTCCGGCGCGACGAGTTCGAAAATCAGAGGATGGCTGTTCAGTTCCCCGAAGGCGCGGCACAGCTGAAATAGAAACACGCTGCCCAGCACCAGCACCGGGCCCGTGGACACGGAAAACAGGATCGGCCACGGGATCGCCAGGACGTAGAAGCCCAGGAGCAGCGCCATGCGCCGCTTCGGATGTTTCGCTCCCACATAATCCGAAAGCAGGCCGCCGCAGAGCGCCCCGATGAACACGGGCCCCGTGATGGCCAGGTTCCCAAAGAAGCCCGACTGCGTCAGGTTCATCCGAAAGGTCTCGTAGAGAAAGAGCGGCAGCCACGTGATCAGCATCCACGCTCCGAGCGAGAAGATCGCCACCGCGGCCATGATCGCGACGACCGACGGGGTCCGCAGGATTTCCGTCACCGTCGCCGCCAGGCTCGCGCGCGCCGCCGGCGCGGAGGTCGGCGCGGCGCCCTCGCTCGCGCCCACGGGAATGTCGCGCAGGAACAGCGCCTGCAACAACGCGAGTACCATGCCCGCACCGCCGAGGACGATCAGCGTCGGCCGCCAACCATAGTGATCCCCGATCCACCCGGCACCCGCCCCACCCACAATGGGCCCGAGGTTCATGCCGACAATCAGCAGCGCCACCGCCCTGGCGCGCGTCGCCGCCGGGTGGTAGTCGGCCACGATCGCCAGCGACGCCGGGAGGTAGAACGCCTCCGTCACCGCCAGCAGCACCCGCGTCGTCATCAGTTGGGCCGGCGAAGTCACGAGCCCCGCGGCGATCGTCACCAGGCTCCACAAAGCCAGGCAACCGACGATCACCCGCTGACGCGACATCCGGTCGCCAAAGTACCCGGCCAGGGGCGAGCACAACGCGTAGGTCCACAGGAAGACCGACATCAACGCGCCGACAAACATGTCCGAAAGTGCCATTTCCTGCCGGAGCAGCGGCATCACGGAGAAGATCACCACGCGGTCCTCGAGATTGAGGAAACCCGAGAAGAAGAGGAGGCCGACGACGATCCACTTGTAGCCGGGCCGCTGGACCAGCCGGTCGACCCGCTCCCGGAATCCGCCCGGGGCGGTCATGGCGGAACGCCACCCTTTCCGCCCGGGAATTTCTCCATCCACCACGCGGAAAACCGCTCCGGCCACCGCGCTCCCTCTCCCCGGTCCGCCCCGAGCTTGAAAGCGGTGTGCCCCCCTTTTTCGAGAATCCACAGGCGCGACTCGACTCCCGCCCGCTGATACGCCGCCGCGATGCCCTCGGCAAACTCCGTCGGCGCCACTTTGTCATCCCGGGCTGAGGCCACAAAGGCCGGTGGCGTCTCCGACCCGATCGGAAAATCCGCCACCGGCTGGGCGTTGGGCCAGGGGCAGAGCAGGCCGATGAAATCCGGCCGGCAGCTCTGGCGATCCACGGGATCCACCGCCTTCGGATCACCCCGGTCCCAGTGCGTGGCGAGATTCAGCACCAGATGCGACCCCGCGGAAGATCCGATCATCCCGATGCGGGTCGGATCGATTCTCCAGCGCGCGGCATGATGGCGCACGAGCCGCACCGCCCGTTTGGCATCCGCGAGCGAATCCTCCACCACCTGGGTCGACGGCGGCCGCGTGCGGTACTTCAGCACGATGACGGCCGCCCCCTGCGGCACGAAATAATCCACCGTCCCCATCCCCGAGGTGAACAGCCCCACGCGGCTGTACGATCCTCCGGGACAAACGATGAACGCCTGTCCCGTCGCCCGCTCCGGAGGAGGCAGGTGCACGGCGATGGCCGGCACACTCACGTTTCCCACCGTCCCGGCGGCGTCGATCGTTTCCGCTGCGGCGGACGGGACGGAGCGGGGAGGCGCCCCGTCCCAAAGCCGCAGCATCTCCGGCTCTGCCTCCAGTCCGGCGGGCACCAAAGCCACGGCGAAGAGCAGCCAGCGGCCAACGGAAAAACCGGCGAAGATCGGGGACATGGGGCGACGGAGCCATGGACCGGTCTCCCCGGCAAGGGCCACGGACATGTTACTTTCTAAGACACGTAACCCAGCGTGCCCCCGGGCACAAATTGCGGCAGAATCAGGCGGCTGCGAAGCGGGACACTCCCACCATGGGCCAACGCCAGCACCGCGCGCGAAAGCCGCTGGGAGAACTGCATCGGTTGCACGCGGTAACGGGTCGGTTCCGGCACGAGGAAATCGAGGTAGGGCTCATGGTCCCGCGAAATCACCGACATCTCCGCTGGCACGTCGATGCCGGCCCGGCCGAGCATCGACATCACCGACACGACATACGGTGCGCCGGCGACCAGCAGCGCCGTCGGAGGCTTCGACTGCAGCAGCCCCTCGATCCGGCGCCGGAGCATCGCGGGAGTGCCGTCGTGCTCGACCACGCGCACCGTGACGCCCTCGATCCCCTCATTCCCGGCGAGCACTCCGCTTACCATCTTGGGTTCACCCGCCATGCCGAGTGCGGGCACGACCACCGCGATTCGGCGGTGCCCGCGGCTGACAAACTGCCGGGCCGCATGCCGCCCCACCGTAAAAAAATCGGATTCGACCGCGGGCAGGGTCACCCCGGGATGACACGAGCCCACCACCAGGCACGGCAAACCCCGCGCCTCGAACCAACGCTGGATCGCCGCCGTGGCACTAAAGAGCACGCACGCCACCGGATGGCGGGAGCGCAACAGACGCTCCAGGGCCGCCTCGGGTCGTTGCGCCAACCAGGCCCTCCCGGTGTGCACCTCGAGATCGAATCCGGCCTGGGCCATCCGCTGGCGCAGCTCGTCGAGCAACAACATCGGGCTGCCGCCCAACCGGTCGACCGGCGCTCCGGTCAGCAGCAAAATCCGGCCGGTACGGTTCGCTTCGTTCCGCGGTGCGCTGCGCTTCACAATCTGGCGCGATTGTCCGCGCGCCGATCGCAGCCACTTTTCCCGGGTGAGCGTGGCGAGCGCCGCCCGGAGGGTCGTCCGGCTGACCTGCAGGCGCTGGCACAGCTCCATTTCGCCGGGCAGAAAACGCGTCCATTGTCCGCCGCGGATGCCCTCGCGCAGGATACCCTCAACCTGGTGAACCAGGGTGAGCCGCTGGGGAATGCGTTGCATGGCTTGGAGGAGGAGTGAGCTGCCTCGCGCGCCCGGCCTGGTCGCGTCGCGCTCACCGCCTGCAACCCAGCTCCCCGGCACCGCCACCGTCAAGGAGATAGGCGCCTCCGGTGTATCTCAAAAATACAAGCAGCCCGCGATTGGCGGCGGCGGCACCTCCCGGCAGCAAAAGGGCTGCACCTACGCACCACCCAGGGCACGGTTTCCAGCCGGCCACGGCTCCCTCCGCCCAACTTTCCCCGCGCTCCATGAAGTCCACCGCTCCCGACCGCCCTGCGCCTTCATCGTCGCACCACCTGATCAGGGTACTCTCCCTTTCGCCCTGGCTGCTCATCATCGTTCCGTGGCTGGCCGTCACCGTCGCCGCGCAAACCCAGCTCACCGGCGTGATCGAGGGACGCGTGCTCAACACCACCAGCGGCAACTACCTCAATCACGCGCGGGTGGCGATTCGCAGCGCGAACCTCGAGACCCTCACCGACGCGCTCGGCGAATACCGGGTCGCCCAAGTTCCCGCCGGCAGCCTGATCGAGGTGAGCGCCTCGTTCGCCGATCTGGAGCCGCAGACCGTGCCGGTGCGTCTCACGCCCGGACAGGTCCTGCGGCAGGACTTTGCCCTCGCCCGGCGCGAAAAACGCGACGATGGCTCCGTCGTCGTGCTCGACGTGTTCACGGTGAAGGAGCGCGAGATGAACGGTCAGGCGATTGCGCTGCAGGAGCGCCGGACCGCACCCAACCTCAAGAACGTCATCTCCCTCGACGAATTCGGCGACATGGGCGAGGGTAACGTCGGCGAGTTCCTCAAGTTCGTCCCCGGGGTCAGCATGCAGTACAATCCGCAGACCCCACAGGCCGCCGGGATTCGCGGCATGCCGGCCACTGGGACGATCGTCATGGCCAATGGCGCCGAGATGGCCTCATCGCAGGACGGCACGCGCACCTTCGATCTCGGCCTGAGCGCGAGCGGCAATGTTGAGCGCGTCGAAGTCTCGAAGGTGCCCACGCCCGAGATGCCCGCCAACGCCATCGGCGGCACGATCAACATCATCAGCAAGTCGGGCTTCAGCCGCGCCACGCCCCTGCTGTCGTACAACGCGTTTCTCACCCACAACGCACTCGGCGGCCCCGGCGACCTCAACCCCCGCCTTCGCCGGCAGGCGGGCCCCGACCCCAAGACGAGCGTCCCCTCCACGCAGCCGGCCTTCAATCTCTCCTACATTCTCCCGCTCAATCGGAAACTCGCCTTCACCTTCGCACTGTCCCGCGCCCCTCGGTATTCTGATTTTCAGTACCTCTTCTCCGTCTGGGACCGCGTGCGGGGCATCCAGACCCAGAACCGGCCCGGCAACCTGATCCTCACGGAGGAGCGGGACCTCGCCTCGGTGTCGGTCGATTGGAAGCCCGCGGATCGCCACGTGGTGCAGGCCAGTTTCCAGGGCTCCAACCAGACGGTCTTCACCCGCCAGTTTCATCTCACCTCCACGGTCGGCGCGAACGCAACCGGCGGCCCCACCTTCAGCCAGGGTGCGCCCGCCGCGGTCGGCAACGTCAGCCAGGTTTTCAACACCTGGACCGCCCAGTATAAGACACTCCGCCACACGGCGCTGAGCTACCGTTACGACGGGACGCGATGGAAGATCGACGCCAACGCCGCCTACTCCCTCGGCGGACTGCAGCGCAAGGACACGGAGAACGGGTTCTTCAACAACATCACCACCAGCCTGGCCGGTCTCGCCGTCCGCTACGAAGGGCTCGACGCCATCGGCCAGCAACGATCGGCGATCCTCACCGCCACCAACAGCGCGGGCCGTCCCGTCGATGTGTTCGACGGCAGGAACTACTCGGTGACGGGCGCCACCTCCAATCCGCTGCGGGTCAGCGATGAGATCGTGCGGTTCAGCCTCAACGCGCGCCGCGAGTTCAGCGCCGCGTTTCCACTGTCGATCAAGGTCGGGGCCCTGGTGAACCAGCAGACCAAGGACAGCCGCGGCGGCGCCTTCTCCGTGCTGTTCAGCCCGCCGGGCGGCGCCGCGGCCCAGGTCGCGCGGAACCATGACCTGATCGCGGAGGAGTATTCCGCGCGCACGAACTTCACCGACGCCGCCGGCCAGTCCGTGAAGGTGCAATGGCTGAGCCCCTACAAACTGCACCGCCTGTCCCGGGAGCAACCGGGCTACTTCGTCTCGGGCGTCGCCCAGCAGGCCGCGCAGTACACCAGCCAGGTCAACACGTCCAAGCGGCTGCAGGAGACGATTCCGGCGGCCTACGTGCGGGGCGACATTCGGCTCCTCTCCAATCGCCTCTGGCTCGTGGGCGGCGTCCGCTTCGAGCAAACGCGCGACGAGGGCCTGGGGCCGCGCAACGACATCGGCGCCACGTTTGAGCGCGACGCCACCGGCGCGTTCCGCCGCGACGCCGCGGGCCGTCTCATCCCGATCACCACCGACGCCCTCGCCCGGGCCCGCCTGCAGTACACCGAGCGGGCCTCACGGGCGAAACGGATCTACGAAGGCTACTATCCCAGCTTCAATTCGAGTTTCGAGCTGGCGCCCAACCTCCTGGTGCGTGCCGCCTACGCGAAGACCATCGGCCGTCCGAACCTCGCGGAGATCATCCCCGGGATCACCATCACCGATCCCGATTCGCCGGCCGCCACGCGGACCATCACCGCGATCAACGCCGGGCTCAGTCCCTGGACCGCGAACAACTACGATCTTTCGCTCGAGTCGTACGAGGTGAAGGGCGGGACCGCCTCCGTCAGCCTGTTTCGCAAGGAGATCACCAATTTCTTCGGCACCGTCCGCTCCCCGGCGACACCTGAACTGCTCGCGGAGTTCGGCCTGACCGAAGACTACCTGGCCTACGACGTCCTGACGAAGCGCAACTTCGGCCGGGCGACGATTGACGGGGTCGAGTTTGCCTACCGGCAATCCCTGGTGGCGTTCTTCCCCGGCTGGGGTCGGGGGATCCAGCTCTATGGCAATGTCACGAGTCTGGCGCTGAGCGGCCCCAACGCCGACGACTTCGCCAACTTCTCGCCCCGCGACCTCAGCTGGGGCGCCAGTTACGCCCGGGCGAAATTCATCGGAAAGATCAATGTGGTGCAGACCAAATGGGTGCGCGGCAGCCCGGTCGCCCCCAGCGCCGTGGTGCCGGCCGGCAGCTACACGTACACCGCGCCACAGACGAGAATCGACCTGTCGGGCGAGTACCGCTTTGCGAAGGGATTCGCCGTCTACGCCAGCATCCGCAATCTGACCCACTCAGTGAAACGCACCGGCACCCGCGGTCCGGGTGTCCCGGACTACACCCAACTTGATTACTTCCAGTACACCGGCTCGCTCTTCACGCTCGGCGTGAAAGGGGACTTCTAGCCCGCCGCGCGTTCGCCGCGGTCTCCCCGCCCAGGCCGATTTCCCCGATTCCCTTATGCTCCCACTGCCCCGCCCGGTTTCCCTCCTCCTCGCCTCCGCCCTCCTCTTCGGCTCCGCCGCGCTGGCCGCCGACCGCGCGCCCGTCGAGACCGGCGTGGTGCAGTACAAGGTCCTGCTCGACACCGTGACGCGCGGCTACGACGGCAATTACTGCTGGGTGCATCCCCGCGCCGGCATCGTCCCCCGCGGCGACAACCGCGCGCCCGCCTTCGTGCTCACGATGCAGAAACTCTGGCTCAAGGGCAGCGACGTGTTCTTCGCGCTGACCGAGATGCGCTCGAATGACCTCGGCCGCGCCTGGATGGGCCCCTACGAACACACCGAAACACTCGGCCGCCGCGAGGAGCCGGGCGGCGTCATCGTCGCCGCGAGCGACTTCTGGCCCAAGTGGCATGCGAAGAGCGGCAAGCTCCTCGGCATCGGCCACACCGTCCGCTACACCAACAATCGCGTCGACGGCACACTCTCGCGCCAGACGGTCTACTCGGTGTACGACCCGATCCAGCGCACCTGGACCCCGTGGCGGACGCTCGACCTTCCGGCGGACGACCCCGCCTCCTTCAATTCCGGCGCCGGATCGGTACAGCGCGTCGACCTGCCCAACGGGGAAATCCTGCTGCCGGTGTACGGCAAGCGGAAGGGCGAAGCCGACACCCGCTCGCGCGTCCTGCGCTGCGGTTTCGACGGCACCACGCTGACGGTGCTCGAGCGGGGCGCCGAAATCGCCGTGAAGGGCGGACGCGGACTCGTGGAGCCGTCGCTCGCCCGGTTCGGCGGAAAGTTCTACCTGACGCTGCGCAACGACACGGCCGGTTACGTGGCCACCAGCTCCGACGGTCTCAACTTCGACGCCCCGCGACTCTGGCGCTGGGACGACGGCAACGATCTCGGCAACTACAACACCCAGCAGCACTGGGTCACCCACCGCGACGGCCTCTTCCTCGTCTACACCCGCCGCGGCGCGAGCAACGACCATGTCATCCGGCACCGCGCGCCGCTGTTCATCGGCCAGATCGACCCGGAGAAAATCGTCGTCCGGCGCTCCACCGAGCGCATCCTCGTGCCCGACCGCGGCGCGCGTCTGGGAAATTTCGGTGTGACCGAGGTGAGCCCGGACGAGACGTGGGTGACTGTGGCGGAGTGGATGCAGACCTTCAGCCCACAACTGATTATTCCGGTCGATAATCCGCGTGGAGCCGACAACAGCGTTTATGCCGCACGCATCCAGTGGCAGAAGCCGAACGACTTCGATTTTCGCTAGGCCTGGTCAGCTCGTCCCCTCCGACTTGCCCCCTCTCCCATGAAAAACCTCCGTCTCCTGCTCCTGGCAACCAGCTTGGCCGTCGCCCTGGTCGCCGCGGCCGGCCCCCGGTCAATCAAGCTCTTCAACGGTCGTAACCTCGACGGCTGGTACACCTACACCGTCCAGACCCAGTACGAAAACCCCGGCATCTTCACCGTGGTCGACGGAATGCTGAAGGTCTCCGGCGGGACCGGCGACACCGCCTACTACGGCGGTATCGTCACGAATCAGGCCTACGCGAACTACAAGCTGACCTTCGACTACAAGTGGGGCGGCCCGACCTACGGTAACCGCCGGGACAAGTCGCGCGACTCCGGCGTGCTGCTCCATTGCATCGGCCCCAACGAGAAGAGCCCGTGGATGACCTCGTACGAGTTCCAGATCATCGAGGGCGGCACGGGCGACATCCTCGTCGTCAACGCCACCAAGAAGGACGATGCCGGCCAGCCAGCGACGCTCCTGTTGACGAGCGAGGGCGTGATCGACGGCAAGCAGAAGTACTACCAGGCCGGCGGGGAAAAGATCTCCTACAAGGACGGCGGCCGGCACAACTGGTGGGGGCGCGATCCCAAGTGGACGGATACGCTGGGCGTGCGCGGACCGAAGGACGTCGAGTCGCCGCTGGGCGGGTGGACGCGCTGCGAGATCATCTGCCGGGGCGACACGCTCGAGTATCACGTCAACGGCCGGCTCGTGAACAAGGCTTGGGGGCTGAACGTCACCAAGGGGAAGATCTTCTTCCAGACCGAGGGCGCCGAAATCTGGTACCGCCACATCGAACTGACGCCGCTGGAGTAACGAACGGAGCCGGTTGTTCGCTGACTTCACCTGGCTATCGGCCGCATTCTCCGCCCTTCCCCATCGCCACCGTCTCCCATGACTCCCCGACTTGCTCTAACCGACCAGCTCATCCTCGTCACCGGCGGCGCCGGCTACCTAGGCCGGCCGATCGTGGCGGCGCTCGACGCCGCCGGCGCCACCGTCGTCTGCTGTGATCTGCCGGGCCGGAGCGAGGCCTTCGTGCGCGAGGCCGGGCTCCGGCGCACGACACCGGTGAGCGCCAACGTCGATTCCGCCGCGGCGGCCGAGGCCCTCGTCGCGGATGTCGTGGGCCGTCACGGCGTGCCCGACGGTGTCGTCCACCTCGCCTACGCCTCCTCGTCCGGTGAGACGCTCGAGTCGCTGCCGGCGGCGACCTTCGATGCCACACTCACGCGCGGCCTCACCCCCGCCTTCGCGCTGGGTCGGACCGCCGCTGAGGCCATGAAGGCACGGGGGCGCGGCAGCCTGGTGTTTTTCGCCAGCATGTACGGGGTGGTCGTACCCGACCCCCGCATCTACCGCGACCCGCTCAAGCCCAACCCGATCGACTACGGCGTGGGCAAGGCCGGCCTGCTCCAGCTCGCGCGCTACTTCGCGGTCCACTACGGTCCGCACGGGCTCCGCTGCAACTGCGTCACGCCCGGACCGTTTCCGAACCCGGACGTGCAGGCGCGGCACCCGGACTTCATCGCCGAACTGAACCGCAAGACCGCGCTCCAACGCGTCGGGCGCAACGAGGAGATCGTCGGACCGACCCTGTTCCTGCTCTCGGACGCCGCCAGCTACGTCACCGGCCACAGTCTCGTGGTCGACGGCGGATGGACCGCCCAGTAACCTCGCCCCGCCGACCCGCCCCGTCCGGTTCCAGCGCCCGTCCCTCCCTCTCCATGTCGCCTTCCACCTCCGTTCTCGTCATCGGCTGCGGCGGCATCGGCGAGCGCCACCTGCGGTGCTTCCAAAAGACGGGGCGCGCGCGCGTGACGGCGTGCGACGCTGATGCGGGGCGCCGGGAGCGGATGGCGGCGACGTACGGCGTGCCGGTGGCGGCTGATGCCAACGCGGCGATCGCCGGCGGGGACGTGACGGCCGTCGTGATCTGCACCCCGGCTCACACCCACGTGCCGCTGGCGAGGGCGGCGCTCGCGGCCGGCCGGCATGTGCTGATCGAGAAACCTCTCTCCACCTCGCTGGACGGTGTCGCCGAGCTCATCACGGAGCGGGATCGTACGGGGCGGCAGGTGGCGGTGGCCTACGTTTACCGGGTTTTTCCGTTCCTTGTCGCGGCGCGCGACTTCATCCAACGCGGGGAGTTTGGCCCGGTGCGCGAGGTGACTGCCGTGAGCGGGCAATGCTACCCGGTGTTCCGGCCCGACTACCGGGAGATCTACTACCGCGACCGCGCAACCGGCGGCGGGGCGATCCAAGACGCGATCACGCATGTCGTGAACTGGGTGGAAAGCGTCATCGGTCCGGCCGACCGCCTCGCCTGCGACTGCTCTCGCCAGGTCCTGGAGGGCGTGAACGTGGAGGACACCGTGCACATCACCGCGCGCCACGGTGGGGTGCTCGCCAGCTACGCCTTGAATCAATTCCAGGCGCCGAACGAGAACGTCATCCAATTCAACGCCGCGGGCGGCAGTGTGCGGATCGAACTGCACCGCCAGCGCTGGGGCACATTCGCCGCCAGCGCGGCCGACTGGACGTGGCACGACGCGCCCGTGCCCGAGCGCGACTCCCACTTCATCGCCCAGGCGAACGCCTTTCTCGATCAGATCGAGGGGCATGGGGCCACACTCTGCTCCCTCGAGTCCGCGGCCCAGACCCTGCGCTTCAACCTCGCCGCCCTCGCCTCCGCCGAAACCGGCACAAGGGTGGAAGTGCGTTGAGTCACACCCGTTCAGTCGGATGAACCACAGAGACACGGAGCCACTGAGGTCGGAGGTCAACCGGCTGACGGAGAAGGTAATCGGCCTCTGCATCGAGGTGCACCGTACGCTCGGGCCCGGCTTGTTGGAGTCAGCTTACGAGGAAGCGCTCGCTCACGAGTTTCGCATCAACGGGGTCCGCTTCGCGCGCCAGATTGAGTTTCCGCTGCGCTACAAGGAGGTGCTTCTTTCCTGCGGCTACCGCCTCGATTTCCTCGTGGAGGATAAACTCATCATCGAGCTGAAAGCCGTGAACGCCTTGGAGCCTATCCATCAGGCCCAGCTGCTGACCTACCTGAAACTGCATCAGCTACCCCTAGGCCTCCTCATCAATTTCAACGTGACCTTGCTCCGGGATGGCGTGCGACGTGTCGCACAAGGCGATCTCTTTCGAGGTCATGGTTCATGAGCCAAACGCTACGCCTTCTCCGAGCCTCCGTGTCTCCGTGGTGAAGCCGATTGGGTTCTGACTAATTTCCACTTCCTCTCATGACTTCACCGCTGCGTCTCGCCATGCTCGGGATGATCCCGGGCAACGGGCATCCGTACTCCTGGTCCGCCATCGTGAATGGTTTCGATCCGGAGGCGATGGCCGCCTGCCCTTACCCGGTCATCCCGCGCTACCTCGGCGCGCAGCCCGTCGGCACCGTCCGAATTCCGGAAGCGCAGGTGACTCACCTCTGGACCGACAACCCGGCCGAGGCTCCGGCCGTCGCGGCCGCCGCGCTCATCCCCAACGTCGTCGCCCAACCCGAGGACGTGATCGGCAAAGTCGACGCCGTGCTCATCGCCACCGACGACGGCTTCGACCACGTGCGCCGCGCGCGGCCGTTCGTGGAGGCCGGCCTACCGGTCTTCATCGACAAACCGCTGGCGTTAACGGTCGAGGACCTGCGCACCTTCGCGAATTGGGAGAAGGCCGGCGCGCGCATCCTGTCCTCGAGCGGGCTGCGCTATGCGCCGGAGATTGTGCCGTACATCGAGGGCGCGGGACGCGCCGCGCTCGGAGAACTGCGCTGGATCTCGGGCGTCAGTACCAAGACGTGGGAGCGCTACGGCATTCACCTGCTGGAGCCCGTCGCACGTCTGCTCGGCACGGGTTTCGATTCGGTGCGGTTGGAATCGCCCGCGGCCGGCGTCGAGATCGCCCACCTCACGCATCGCTCGGGCGTGCAGGTCACACTTCCGGTCATCGCCGACGGCGGCGCCACCTTCGGCACCCTGCACCTTTGCGGCACCGGCGGCCAGGTCACGCTGCGCCTCGCCGACACCTACACCGCTTTTCGCGGACAATTGCTCGAGTTCATCGCCTTCGCCCGTGGCGGCCGCCCCACCTACGCCTTCAGCGAGACGATCGAGCTGATGTCCGTCTTGGTAGCCGGTATCCGCAGCCGCAACGAAGGCTCGCGCCGCGTCGGCATCGACGAAATCGTCGCCTCACTTTCCCCATGAAACTTCGCCGCAGCCGCCTGCTTTCCCTCGTGCGCGAGGGCCAGCTGGTCACCTCGTTCAAGGCCAACCTCAACGACCCGCGCGTCATCGAGATCGCGGGTCTCTGCGGCTGTGACGCCGTGTGGATCTGCAACGAGCACGTTCCCAACGACTGGACGAACCTCGAGCACCAGATCCGCGCCGCGCGCCTGCATGACATGGACTCGCTGGTGCGCATCACCAAGGGCTCGTACAGCGACTACATCCGGCCCTTCGAGGCCGATGCCACCGGCATCATCGTCCCGCACGTCGGCTCGGCCGACGAGGCCCGGCAGATTGTGGATTGGGTGCGCTGCCACCCGGTCGGCAAACGCCCGCTCGACGGCGGCAACACCGATGGAAAGTACTGCCTGATCCCGATCACGGACTACACCCGGCACACCAACGAGGAGCGGGTCGTCGTGATGCAGATCGAGTCGCCCGAGGCGCTCGCCAACGTCGAGGCGATCGCCGCCGTGCCCGGCTACAACGGCCTGATGTTCGGCCCCGGCGACTTCAGCCACCGCATCGGGAAAGTCGGCCAGATCGACGACCCCGAGGTAGTCGCGGCCCGCAAGCGCGTCGCCGCCGCCGCCCGCCGCCACGGCAAGTTCATCATGTCCTCGGGTATCTTCCAACCGTTCAGCGACCTCGTCGCCGAGGGCACGCAGGTCTTCAACATCGGCGCCGACGTGCTGGCGCTCGGGGCCTACGTGAAACAGCGCCTTGAACTGATCCGCGGCCACGTCGACGGCCTTCCCGCCGACCTCAAACCCAAGGCCCGTTCCCCGTACGGCGGATGAAAAAGGACAGGAGGACCAAAAGACGAAAGGTCCAAGGGACTAAGGGTCCGATGGTCTAAGAGACCAGCGCCAAACAGACGCGATCCGCCCTCCCTACCCTAGTCCAAGAATCCATTAGTCCTTTGGTCCCTTAGTCCCCTAGCCCCCATGTCCGCCCCCAACTTCTCCCTCGCCGGTAAAGTGATCGTGCAATCGGGCGGCAGCGGCCTGCTCGGGCGTGCGCTCGTGTCCGGGCTCGCCGCCAGCGGCGCGACACTCGTGGTGGCGTCGCGCGACGCGGCCAAGCTGGAGACCCACGCCGCCGCCGAGCGCGCGGCGGGACGCCGGGTGCTCGCCGAGACCGTTGATATCGCGGACGAGGCTTCGGTGCATGCGCTTCGCGACCGGGTGCTCGCGACCCACGGACGCATCGATGGGTTCGTGTTCAACGCCGTCACCCGCCCGATGCGCAAAATGGGTGACGATCTCGCCGCGTGGCGCGCGTCGATGGAGACCAACGCCACCGGCTTCTTCGCGATCACGCGCGCGATGGCCGACGCCATCGCCAAGGGTGGCGGCGGCAGCGTCGTGAACATCGCTTCCATGCAGGGCATGATCGGCATGAACCCCTGGCTATACGAAGGCACGACGATGGGCGTTCCGCCCGACTACTTCTTCCACAAGGGCGGGATGATCAACCTTACCCGCCACCTCGCCTCGCATTACGGACCAGACAAGGTGCGCGTAAACGTCGTCTCGCCCGGCGGAATCTACAATCCCGCCAATCCGCAGGCACCCGCCTTCCTCGAGCGTTACGGCAAGATGACCATGCTCGGACGTATGGCCGAGGCGTCGGAGGTCACCGGCGCCGTTGTCTTCCTGCTCAGCGACGCCTCCACCTACATCACCGGCACCAATCTAGTCGTGGACGGCGGTTACACGGCGAAGTGAAGCCGGATGCGCTTCCGGCGACTGATGCGGTTTGACGCGAGTTGCTGCTGTATCTACTGTATATCCATGACCGCCATCACCGCCAAAGTCTTCCAGTCGGGAAACTCGCAGGCTCTTCGTCTCCCGAAGGCGTTCCGCCTCAAGTCGTCCACGGTCAAGCTAGTCCGGACCGCGGACGGCTTTTCCGTGCACGATGAGCAGGCCCGGGCGAGCCGGATCCGGGCCTTCGCGGCGCTGGGGGGAAGTTGCCCTGACTTTCCGGGGGGCGCCGGCAATCAGGCGTCCAACATCAAACGCGACTGGGAATGATCTACCTGCCTGACACCAACGCCTTCTCGGCGTATCTCTCCGGAAAGTCGCCTTCCCTCACCACGCGGATGCAGGCGGAGTTTGCCGCCGGCTCATTGCGCCTGTCGGTCATGGTCATGGCGGAGCTGGAGTTCGGGGCGGAAAAGGCGCGGCGCCAAATGGGAACGACCCGCCTTATCCGCCGCGTGGAATCACTCCGAGGACAACTGGAGATGGAGCCGTTGGGACCACAGTTCCCCCGGCATTACGCGCAGGTGCGCAACCAACTGGAGGCTGCGGGACACAAGATTGGCGATCGAGACACCATCATCGCGTCCCACGCCTTGCTGCTCGGAGCCACTCTCGTGACCCGCAACAGCCGCGAGTTCTCCCGCATCGCGGGACTTCAAGTGGAGAACTGGGAGACGAATTAGCGTAAGTCCCGCTCACGGCGCCGCGCGGAACCACGCGAGCGGCACGCTCTTGAACTTCAGCGACAGGAGCTTTCCGCCCTTCGGGAAATCGTAGTACGTCAGCAGCGCGCGGCCCTCATGGAACGTCACGCTCGTGTAGGCGAACGTCGAATCGGGGTTACCCTCGAGGTTACGCGAGGGACTCCATGACCGGCCTTCGTCAGCGGACATCATCGTCGCCAACGGAGTGCGGGCCCCGCCGTGGTTAGCACCGAGCACGGTCTTCTCGGGGTTGCTCCACACGACCTTGGGATTCCACACGAGCAACCAATCGCCCCCGGGCGTCACCGCCAGCGTCGCAGGCGACTCGGGCGACTCGATATCCCACGGCGCGGCGTCCGTCCACGTATCGCCGCCATCGCTGGAGAAGGACCGCCAGATAAACCCGGTTTGCGTGCGGATGACCTGCATTACCCGGCCATCCTTTAGCTCAACCAGCCCCGGTTCCATCGCGCCGCGCTTCGGCGCCGAGAGCAGGGTGCGGCTGCGACGCCAGGTGCGGCCGTTGTCGTCCGACAGGTAAACCGAAGTGCGGAAATCGTCGTTCTTTGTCCAAACCTGCTTGCTCGAGGCGACCGGCGCCAGCAGGCGTCCCGACCGCAGCTGGATCACGCGAGCGTTGTTCATGACGTGGTAACCCGGGTCCGCGGTGACGAGCACCGGTTCGCCCCAGCTGCGCGCTTCATCGGTCGAGCGCCGCACATAGACCTTCAAGTCAGTGAGGGAATTCTTCTGCAGAAAAAAGAACAGCACGTCACCGTTACGCGAACGCAGCAGCGAGACCGACATCACATTCGCCCCTCCGGTGTTCTCCTGCAGGGTGAAACGCGGCCCCCAGGTCCGGCCGCCGTCGGTGGAGACCGCCGCCGAGATCCGCGCCGGGGCGTCATCGCGGGAGCCGGCGTAGAAATCCGACCAAGCGACGAGCAGGCTGCCGTCGCGCCGCACGAGCACGTCGGCCTCGGTGTGGCGCGGGTTGCCCTCACTCGCGCGAGCGATGAAGGATTCGAAAATGCCCCCGTCGTCCGCGGCGGCCGACGCGGCGCCCGGCCCGGGGACGACGGCCACGAGAACGGCAAGGAGACGGACGAGCGGGAGCAGGAAGTTCATGCTCGGAGCGAAGATGCCTGGGCGCGGCCCTCAGAACTGCGTGCGCAGACCGACGGTGACCAGCGTGCCAAAGTTCTGGAACACCTGCGGCCGGGTCCACGGCTGCGCGCCATTGCCGAAGCGCTCCGTGCGCTTGTTCGCGCCGTTCCAGTTCCGCGCGCCACCGTAGGCGGTGAAGCGAGGCGAGATCCGGTACTCAAAGGACCAGTCCTGCGTGATCTGCGGCGCCACGTAGGTGCGCGTGCCGGCGGGAATGGTCGCGCTCGCGGCGTTCAGGGCGCCGGACACCCGGTAGGCGTAGGCGACGTTGAATTTGAAGGAGAAGGCGCGCCGGTTGTAGCTCAGCCCCCAGTTGATGTTCTTGCGGGCGAAGGGCGTGAAATCGGCGGCGTTGGGGCCCGAGGTCCGTGAGATGGTGGCGTTGGCGAAAGTGGAGAAACCGCGCGCCCAAGCGGGCAGGAAATGCCAGGACTGGCGCCAGCTCACCTCGTAGCCCTCCACCGAGGCCTCGCCGCCGTTGGTCTTGGTGATCACCTCGTAGTCCAGGTAGTCGTCGTTGAGTCCGAAGCTCTCCAGCTGCGCCAGCGTCGCCGGCGCACGCACCTGCAGGAAGAAGTTCTTCAGGTCCTTCCGGAAGAGACCGACCGAGACCACCGCCCCCTTGATGCCGTAGGACTCGAACGACAGGTCGAAATTATCGGCCGACCACGGCGCGAGTCCGGAATTGATGATGGTCGCCGTACGGACGGAGGACGTCGGGTCGGAAACGGTGATGCCCGGCACCACCTCGGAAAGGGCCGGCCGGCCGAGGGTCTTCGCGTAGGCGGCCCGGGCCACCAGCTCCTCGGTGATGTAGAGGGTGCTGTTGAGACTGGGATAGAGCCCGGAGTAGGCGCGGGAGGCGGTCGCACCCCGCTCCTTGTAACGGAGCCGCGCGATATCCATCGCCGTCCCGGGCAACAACTGCGGGCGGCCAGCCGCGTCCCGGATGAGGTTGCCGTTGACGTCCTGCTGGAACGTGGCGCGGACATTATCGAGTGGCCCGGCCCCGTTGCTCGCCGTACCCTCGAAGCGTACGCCGCTCACGATCCAAAGGCGGTTGTCGAGCAGCTTGACGTCCCCGCGTACGTAGGCGGCGCGGATGGTTTCCTGAAAGGACCGTGAGTTGACGACCGCGGAGGAGTAGGCCGCGGCCTCGTTGAGCACGAACCACTCCGGCCGGGCCTTGAACAGCTCGTAGAACTTGGCGGGACTGATCCATTTCACCCGCAGCGTCTCGTTAAAGAAAGCCTGGCGCGAAAGAGTCTCGTTCGTGAGGTCGTGCGCGCCCGCAAGACGACTCACGCCGGCGGGCGGCGAGAACGACCAGGAACGGGCCTCGGAGACACGGTCCCGGCGCTGGCGGTTCACGGAGAAACCCGTCTTCAGGGTGACGGGGAACGGCACCTGGAAGGTCCGCGCGATGCTGGCCGAGACGCTGCGCATATCGTTGCGGATCCGCTCCGGCTGGCTGGAGGGACCGCTGAGCGTGAGCTGCGCGTTGTCGTAGGGATCGACCGCCTGCCCGGCGCGGTTCACGGCGGTGATGCGCGGGGCCCGGCGGGAATAGACACCCTGGAGATCGTCCGCCCGCACGACGAGCGAACCGAGCGAGGCCGTGCCGATGCTGCGGAAAAAGCCGTGCTCGAGATCCTCGCGCTCGTCCCAGCTGCGCGAGAAATTCGCCCCGGCGTCGATCTTGTAGAGACGCCCCTCGTGCTGGAAGCGCAGCACCGCCGCCGACGTGCCGCGCGTCCGATCCCCGTAGGTCATGCTCTGGCGGACCGCGTCGTTCCCCGCCGCCGCACCCTGGGAGAAGTTAGCGTCGCCGGTCACACCCGCGCCAAAAGCGGTGGAGAACACATTCTGTCGCGTCGGGGTATTAATCTGCACGTGCTCAAGGTTGAGCCGGAGCGAGCTTTCACGCGTGACCCGCCAGTCGAGGGTCGTCGAGGCGAGCTGGCGCTCCGTGGCCTGCATCACGTTCTGCACCGTGGAAGTCGTCAGGACTCCCCGCACCATGTCCCAGGTGGGGCTGTCGTAGTCCATGTCGTACGCCCGCAGCATGCTGCTGAGGTTGAGGGTGAAGGCGAAGGACGGGTTGACCGGATGCGAGTAGTTCAGGTCGAACCCGGGCTGGATCGCCCGTTCACTGGAACGCGGATCGCTGCCCAGCCGCGTGCCCAGGCCCGGGGGCGCCAGACGATTGTCGGAATTGTAGGCCGCGTAGGTGTTCAAACGGAGCTGGCGGCGCGGATTGGAAAAGCCGCTCTTGCCGACGATATTCACCGTGCCGCCGACGGCGTTGGCGGGGCGATCGGGCGTGGGCACCTTGGTCACCTCGATGCGGTCGACGCTGCCCGCCGAGCTCGCGGCGAGGTCGAAGTTCCGGTCGACCGAGGGCGTGGAGACCTCGGCGCCATCAACCATGAAGATCACGCCGCCGGCCGGCATGCCGCGGATCGAGGCCGTGCCCGCGGTCTGCGGCGCCGAGACGATCGAGATGCCCGGCGTGTATTTCAGGTACTCGCCGATGTTTCCGTCGCCGAGGTCGCCGACCTCGTCGAGCACAACGACATTCTTGATGTTGGGGGAGACCTTCTGCTCGTTGATCGCGGCGGCCTGCGCGCTCAGCTGCGTCGACTCGACCACGAAGTTGGCCAGACGCACGACGTTGCCCGGGCCCGCGGTTGTGCGCTCCCGCGGCAGATCCAGCTCGAAGTCGCGCCGCGCCGGCGTTCCCTCGGTTACCGCCACCACCGCCGTCCCCGGCTCGAGGCCCGCGTAGGTCACGCGGAGACGGACCGGGCCGGCCGGCACCCCGGAAATCCGGAACTCGCCGCTTCCGTCGGTGAAAGCCTCGAGGGTCGAGCCCTCCACGGCGACGCGGGCGTTGTTGAGGTAAACCCCAGTGGCGGCGTTCAGCACCCGGCCCTCCACCGTGGCGGCAGGCACGGCGGACACCGGGAGCAGAACCGCCGCTGCGGCGAGCAGCAGGCAGACACGGAGGATTCGTGAGGGGTGCAGGGTCATGGGGAAAGATCGCGAACGAGGGGAAGAATCGCGGGAAGCAAACGGGCGGACAGATCGGAATGACCCGCCGCGTTGGGATGGCAACCGTCCGTCGTGAGGGGCTGCAGGCGTTCGCCGCGGGACTGCTCCGCGGCCCAGCCGGCGAAATGGTCAACCAACGCCACGCCGGTCTCCGCCGCCACCGCGCGGCAGGCGGCCGCAAAGGGGGCGAGACGGACGTTGGGATCCTCGCCGACGCCGTTGCGGGGATTCTCCTCCGCGAACATCGGCGGGGTCATCAGCACCACGCGGGCGCCTCCGGCCCGGAGCCGCCGCACGATCTCGCGCAGGTTTTCGGCGTAGGCGCGCTCGCTCAGCCGCGATGCCGTCTTACCCGCGTCAACCCAGCTGTCATTGGTGCCGTACATGACGGTGACGAGATCGGGCCGCTGCGCGATGATCTCGGAGTCGAGCCGCGCCAGCGCCTGATCGGTGCGCTCGCCGCCGATGCCGGCATTGTGCACCCACGCCACCCTCCCCGTCTCGCGCAGCGCCGCCTGCAGGCGGGAGACATAGGCCTCGCCGGGCTCCACACCCTTGCGCGCGCCGCGCGTGATCGAGTCGCCCAACGCGATGAGGCGCGGCCCGCCACCATCCAGCGGCCGCTCGACCGGGCGAAGAAAATCCTCCTCGCTAAGCGTGGCGCTCAGCGCGCCCTGCATCGTCGAGAGCCACAGCCGGCCGGGCTCGGGCTCGAAGACATAGGGATAAGAAAGCCAGCCGGCCGACTCCCGCGCGCCCTTGGTCGGCACACTCGCCGCAATCACCTGCGGGGGCGTCCAGGTGAGCCCGTCGTTTTCCGACAACGTCAGCGATAACTGGTCCCGCCGGCCCGCGCGTTTCACCGGATCGCGGTAGCGGTTGAACACCAGCGCCAGACGGCCACTCGCCAGACGCGTGAGCATGCCGGGGGAATCACTCGCCTCGATCGGCGAAGGGATCGGCGCTCCCCACTTCGAGCCGTCCCGCGAACTCGTCCAATAGAAGCACCCGTGCGGCACCCGCAGGAGCATGAACAACGTGCCGTCGGCACGCTCCGTCACCGTCCCCTCGATGGCGCCGCCATGCGTCGAGGCGCGCAGTCCGGCCACATTCGCGCGGTAATTGCCCGCTTCTCCGAGGTCGATGGTCTCGCCCGATTGCCAAGTCTGGCCGAGGTCGTCGGAAAAGAGGATCGTGGTCACGTGCCGGCCGGGATCGGCCTTGGCCTGCTGGCAGACAAGCACGATGCGGCCGGTGCGGAGCTGGATCAGCTGCCGCACCGCGCCGCACCAACCGTCCTGTAGTTGCACCGGCGCGGCCCACGTCACGCCGTCGTCAGCGCTGCGGATCAGGTACACTGGTAAGCGGCAGCCCTCGAGCGGACCGCGCGCATCATCCCACCGGAAATCGAGTTCCTTGCGGTTGAGGAACGCGTAGAGAATCACGCCCTCGCGCGTGCGCAGCAGCGCCCGCTCGCCACTGGCTTCGAACCGCGCCTCGTCGAAAATCGCCCGCCGGGTCCAGCTGCGTCCCTCGTCGCGCGACACCAGGGCTCCGCGCGCGTCCACCGCCCAGATCGCGCGGTCAGCCGAGCGCACAAACGGGCCCTGGTGCGAAAAGGGCAGCGCCGAGACCCTCTCCTGCAGCAGGATATCGGCCCGCGACGCGGGGGAAACCAACGCCCAAAGCGCCAGCAGGAGATGCGTGGTGGGGAGGACGCGCCGCATGGGTCAGGAGCGAAAGAGGCGTAAGCCCGCCTCGCAGGCAAACGTATCCGCCACGAGACCATACCTCGGAGTCGTTTTTCGGGGCGATTCCATTCGCTCAGAACGCATCGCCTAGCATCTAATCCATCTGCGAACTCTGCTGTAAACTCCGAGGCGTTCCGAACTGCCTTCGGCCGTACGGCCCACGACATGGTCCGGGGTCGCCGACCCCGGCTACACCAAGCCCGGCTTCTTCGTGTCCATCGGTGTTTATCCGTGGTTGAACCCTGGCGGAGCTGTTCGGCAACGCCTCACGATACCGCGGCCGGTCGGCCTGAACATTGCTTCGGTTGCGGCGGAGCCGCGCCGGAGAAAAAAGGCGCGCGCGTCTTCATCCTTAGTTTTCAACGTTGAGCTGTTGGAAACACCCGTTTCCTCTCCGCCGCCCCATGCGCCCCTCGCTCATTCGCCAACGCCTGCGCCGGAACAAAGCCGCGCGCATCGCCTGCCTCTATTACCCGACGATGATGATGCCCGCCCACGCGGCCCGGGCCGGTTTCGACGCCATCTGGCTCGACACCGAGCACAGCACTTGGGAGCGGCGGGAACTGCAGCGGCTTATCGCCCACCATCATCTGGCGAACATCGACTGCATCGTGCGCACCGGCAGCCGCAACGCGGCCGAATTATACCACCTGCTCGAGGACGGTGCGACCGGACTCATGATCCCGCTCGTCAACTCGGCCGAGGAGGCCGCCGCCCTTGCGCGGGCGACGAAGTTTCCGCCGACCGGACAGCGCGGCCTGGACGGGGCGGGGCTCGACAACAACTTCTACCTCGACGGCACGGCCGGGTATGCCGCCGCGGCCGACGCCGAGACGTTTCTCATCGTGCAGATCGAGACGCCCGAGGCCGTCGCCGCGGTCGATGCCATCGCGGCGGTGCCGGGGGTGGACGGCCTCTTCATCGGGCCCGGCGATCTCTCCCTGCGGCTGGGTTGCCCGATGGACTGGGGTAACCCGAAAATGGTGGCGGCGGAGGACGCCGTCGCCGCTGCCGCCACCCGCCACGGGAAGGCTTGGGGCCGTCCCTCGGGTTCGGCCCAGGACATCGCGCACCTCGCGAATAAAGGGGCGCGATTGATCGCCCACGGCAGCGACTTCGGCGCCGTGATGACGATGTTGCCGACCTACGCGAGAACCCTCCGCGAGGGAATCGGCGGGGATTGAGGTCACCCGCGACTTGCACGCCGGAGCAGCCGGGGTTTTGTCCCTTGAAACCCTCCGCCGCAGGGCGGACCAGGAAGTCTGTCCCCCATCCCCACTCCCACCATGAAGCTGCCCGTACTCCTCGCCTTCCTGCTCGTGCCCGCCGCGATCCACGCGGCCGAAACGCTCCAGCCGCTCCGCCAGGCCCTCACGCTGCACGCCTCGTTCGACCAAGGCCTTGACGCCGATTTCTCGCGCGGCGAGCCGAAGATCAAGTACGCCGGAGTACCCAAGGGCCAGCCACCCGGGCCGGGAGAGTTCATCAAGATTGTTCCTGGCGCCGGTCGCTTCGGGGGCGCGATGCACGTCACCAAGAAGAACCCCATCCGCCCGTACTACGCGGGCCCGGGCGCCATCAACTACAACAGCTCCGACTGGAGCGGTTCGGTCTCGGTTTGGCTGCGACTCACGCCCGATGAGGATCTCGAGCCCGGCTACTGCGATCCGGTGCAGATCATCGGCGACGATTCGAAGAAGGGCTTCATGTTCCTAGAGTGGTCGAAGGACGAGAAACCCCGTCATTTCCGTTACGCGATCCGCCCACTCGTCGAGATCTGGAATCCGCGCGGCGTTGATTGGGCGAAGATGACCGACGCCGAGCGTCCGATGGTCGCATTGCACACGGCGCCGTTCTCCCGTGAACGTTGGACGCATGTCGTCTTCACCTTCCACCGCGTGAACACCGGGAAGTCGGCCCTTGGCGAACTCTTCCTCGACGGAAAGTCGCGCGGCGTGATCCGTGATTGGGACCTCCGCTTCGGCTGGCAGGCCGACAAGGTGCAGCTGGTGCTGGCCGCCGCGTACGTCGGGCACATGGACGACCTGGCGGCTTTTGATCGCGCGCTCACGGCGGCCGAGGTCGCGCAGCTCTTCGCGTTGAAGAACGGCATCCGCGACCTGCGGTGAGTGATTGAAAGGACGTTTTTCCGCCCGCAGGGCTGCATAGCATTCCCGGCGGCTGGCCCCGATGGAGCCGGCGTGGACGGAGTGTCCTGCGACCGATACTCGTTTCGACGAAGGCCGGGGTCACCCGACCCCGGCTACAGAGCGCCCCAAGTTCATTCGAAAACCTCGCCTACCTCATGAAATCCTGCGCCCTCGCGATCTGCTCGTTGTTCGCCGCCACCCTCATGTCCGCGGCTGAACCGGCCCTCACCGTCACGCGCGACATTCCGTACGCCACGCCCGTCCATGAGCGCAACACGCTCGACATCCACGCGCCCGCCGAGGCGAAGAATCTTCCGGTGGTGTTTTGGATCCACGGAGGCGGCTGGCAGGCCGGCAGCAAGGCGGACGTCCAGCTCAAGCCGCGCCTCTTCGCCTCCGCCGGCTGTGTCTTCGTCGCCATCAATTACCGCCTGCTGCCGCAGGTCGACATGACCACCCTCACCCGCGACGTCACCCGCGCCCTCGGTTGGGTGCACCGCAACATCGCGAACCACGGCGGCGACCCGCGCCGTATCTTTGTGATGGGACACTCCGCCGGCGCCCAACTCGCCGCCCTGCTCTGCACCGATGACCGCCTCGCGCGCGCCGAGGGCGTGCCGTTTTCCTCACTGAAGGGCTGCGTGCCGGTCGACGGGGACACGTTCGATCTGCCTGCGATCATCGCCACCGCCGAGACCCGCCGGCGCGTCCACGGGCAATCCGAGCCGAAATCAACGCACCGTTCAAAGTTCGGCACCGAGGAGCAGCATCGGGAATTCTCCGCCGTGACCCACGTCGCCCCGGGCAAGGGAATCCCGCCGTTCCTCATCCTGTACATCAACGCCAACCCCGACACCACGATCCAGGCCCAGCGCCTGGCCGCGGTGCTGAAGAGCGCGGGCGTTTCGGCCCGCGTAATCGGGGACCGCGAGGCGAACCACAGCAGCCTCAACAACCGGCTCGGTGAGCCCGGCGACGCCAACACGCGCGAAGTGCTCGCTTTCGTGGCGGCGCAGTTGAAATGACCCTGGCGCTCGCCGGCCGCGATCAGGCAGCAGGCGGCGACTTACGGTCGGGATCCGTTTCCTTGACGTAACGGTCGATGACCGCGCCGGGCGGCCGCCAATCGGGCCGCAGCCGCACGTCCTTCGCGCCTGAGACCGATCCGGGCGCGGCGTGTCCACCCTTTTCCGCGGCGCGCCGCATCTCCCACCAGCACTGCCCGCGGTGGTTGTGCTCGTGATCGATCACAAAACCCGCCTCGCGCATCATCGGGCCCGTCCAGCCCATGCAATGGTCGCAGTAATCGCGGTACTGCTCGAGTCCGTTGCGGCGCAGGAAGCCCTTCGACGGGCAGTCGTGCATGTCGATGCGGAAGACCCCGGGGGCCGACGTGATGTTAAAACCAAGATCCGGTGACTCCTCGAGGAGCGTGTGCCCCCAGTACTTCTCCATGCCGGCGAAGCCTTTGCTTTCGATCAGCTCGCGCGCGTGTCGCTGGCTGTCGTGGTTGATCGCCGCGTCCCAGTAATCACGCACCAGGGCATGGCCGCCAGCGCGCTCAAGCCACGCGAAGGTCCACTCGTAATGCCCGCAGAAATCGTGGCAGCCGATCATGACGCCACCTCCCGGATCGCTGCCGGATCCTGCGGCGGCAACGCGGCCGCCGGAGTCGCGTAGGTGTGGACACAGGCGCCGTCGCCGCCGGACAACCGCATCTGCAGACCCGCCTCCGCCGCACGCGCCTCGCCGAGGATGTGGCAATGGCGGCAGTACTCGCGCACGATCTCGCGGTTCCCCGCTCGAAGGTGACGAATCGCGGGGCAGACCCGGACGTTGATCTCGACGCGTTCCGGCAGCTCGCGCACCTCGACCTCGCCGCCCGGCTCCGCCGCAAAGAACGCCCGCCAGTACGATGCCACCGCTGGCAGCCCGCCCGCGCGCCACGCGCGATTGACCGGCGCGAAATAGTCGCGGCCCAGGTCACAAAGGTAACGCCGCCAGCCGTCCTCACCGAGCCGCGCGAGAAGAAAGCGGAACGTAGCGTTCGTCGCGTAGTAGAAATCCGCCGAGCCCTGGGGCTTGGTGTCGGTGTACGGCAATGGCGAGGTGCTCACAGGAAAAACGGTCCGCGGTGGAAACGCGGCTGGCCAGCCGCGAATACAGGAATGCGGAACCGCACGCTTAACGCATCCCCGCGCGCCACGTGCCGTCCTCGGTCGCCACCGCACTTAAGGTCGCACTGCTTCCGGGCTTCACCGCCAGCCCCGCGGCACGCCAGGCGGCCTTCGCCGCATCCGGCCAGCTTTTCTCATGCTCGACCGCCAACGCACCCTCCGTGTGCAGGCGCGGCGCCGCCAGCGCCTGCGCGAAGGGCCTCCGCTCGACCACGTGCGCGAGCAGGAAATCGAACACCGCGTTCGGAATCCGCCGGCCGCCGCGTCCGCCCACCGCGGTGCTCGCCTTGCCGCCCGCGGTCACAATCACGGGGGCCATGTTGTGCAGGGGGCGCTTTCCCGGCCCGGGCGCGTTGGGGTGCGCAGGGTCCGTTTCAAAACGCGACATCCCGTGGCCCAACGTGAGACCGAGCTCACCCACCGTCACCTGCGCCCCGAAGCTGTCGCCGTGCGTGAGCGTGAGCGCCGCCATGTTCCCGTACCGGTCGCACGCGCTGAAACTCAGCGTGCCGCCCTGCGGGGCGGCCTTGAGGCCGTGGTCGATCGCCCGTCCCGTTTTCAGCGCCGCCCGCACGCGATCGGCGCTCTCCCGCGCGTAGTCGTCCGATAGCAATCGCGCCTGCGGCACGGGCCCGAAATCCGGATCGCCGAGCAGCGCCAGCCGGTCGCGCCACGCCAGCCGCAACGCCTCGACGCGCGCCAACGCCCGCGGGCCGTCGCCCTCGATTTTCTCCCAACCGAGCGCGCGCAACAGCGCCAGGGCCTGCAGCACCGTGATGCCTCCGGAAGTGAGCGGCGGGGTATGGATCACGCGTCCATCCCATTCGAGCCGTAGCGGCTCGGCCAAACGCGCGCGGTAGGCGGCGAGGTCGCGCGCCGTCACCAGCCCGCCGTTGCGCGCGAATCCTTCCGCCAGCCGCAGCGCGACATCCCCTCGGTAGAGAGGCTCGACCGACTCCGCCTTCGCCAGCGCCCGCAGCACTTCGGCCAGCGCCGGGTTGCGCCATTTCTCCCCGGCCTTGGGCGCGACACCGCCGGGCCGATAGAGCGCCGCCGAGCCGGAGTCCGCCCGCATGCCGGCGGAGAGTTTGCCCAAAATCACCGCCAGCGCGGGCGTCACCGTCACGCCCTCGGCAGTGAGCCCTATCGCCGGTTTCAGCGCGTCGCTGAAACGCAACGTCCCAAACTCCTTCAACGCGAGGTGCAGCCCGGCCATCACCCCGGGGACCCCGGCGGACAGCCATCCGTGGTGATTGCGTCGGCCCGGGACCTGTCCCTTCGCATCCGGCCGGAACATGTCGGCCGTGGCCGCGGCGGGCGCCGCGGTGTTGGCGTCGATCACCACGATCCGCCGCCCGCCGTCCATCGCGACGACGCCGTGGGCCGCGTAGCCGCCGATGCCGGTCTGGTGCGGTTGCGTCACGGCTCCGACCAACGCCGCCACCACCAACGCATCGACCGCGTTGCCACCGTCCGCGAGGACCTTCGCGCCGGCGGCCTCGGAGAACGGATCGCCCACCACGTGACCGAGCGGCTGCGCCGGCCGCAGCGCGGCGTGGATAGAAGGACGCGCGACAAGGGCGGCGGCGCCGGCTTGTGCGAGGAAACAGCGACGGGAGGACAGGGGTGAAGGCATCACGGGGGCTCGGGGCTGCGGCAGAGGTTCGGCCGCGCGAGCGTCTGCTTTCAATGCCGGAAACCTTGAGCCGCCTCCGGACGTCGGCAGGATTCCAGCCGCCCCTCCCCATGCGTCCGTTCCTCGTCTTGCTCCTCGCGTTTGCCGTCTGGCCGGCCACCGCGCGTCCGCCGAATTTCATCATCCTCCTCGCCGACGATCTCGGCTGGGGGGACCTCTCGTGCCAGGGCAGCGCCACGATCTCCACCCCCCGGCTGGATCGGCTGGCGCGGGAAGGCGCGCGGTTCACCGACGCCTATTCGGCGGCGCCCTTCTGCAGCCCCTCGCGTGCGGCGCTCCTGACCGGACGCCTGCCGGCGCGCGCCGGCCTGCCGTACGTGCTCTTCCCTACGGAGAACCACGGCCTGCCGGAGGCGGAGATCACGCTCGCCACGCTGCTGAAGAGGCGCGGCTACGCCACGGCCTGCATTGGCAAATGGCACCTCGGCTGGGCCGAGCCTTTCCGGCCGCGCCGCCACGGTTTCGACGAGTACTTCGGCCTTCCGCACAGCAACGACTCCAACCAGTGGCCGGTCGGCGAACCGTTCATGCAGGTGAGGGGGGTCGAGCCGCTGCCGCTGATCGACGGGGAACGCGTGGTGGAGGCACCCGTGGACCAATCCACCCTCACCCAACGCTACACCGAACGCGCCGTCGCGTTCATCCGCGCCAACCGCAACCGGCCCTTCCTGCTCTACCTGCCGCACACGATGCCGCACATCCCGCAATACGCGTCGCCGGAGTTCGCGGGCAAGTCCAAGGGCGGATTGTACGGCGACACGGTCGAGGAGATCGATGTCAGCACCGGCGTGATCCTCGACACGTTGCGCGAGCTCGGACTGGACCGTGACACCGTCGTGTTTTTCACGAGCGATAACGGTGCGCCGGGAGGCCGCGGCAATGCCGGCGGTGCCAACAAGAACGCCAACGCGAAAACGAAGACACCCGCCAAAGCGCCGCGCTTTCCGGGCCGATCGTTGTACGGCAGCAACGGCCCGTTGCGCGCCGGCAAGGGCACCAATTACGAGGGGGGTATCCGCGTGCCCTTGCTGGTTCGCTGGCCCGGCGGAATCGCTTCCGGTCGCGTGGTCGACGCTCCGGTCTCGTTGCTGGATGTCTTCCCGACCTGCGTGCGACTCGCCGGCGCCACTTCGCCGACCGACCGCGTGATCGACGGCCACGACCTGTCGCCGTGGTTCGGCGCCGCCGCCGAATCCGGGGGGCCACCGCGCATGCTGCCGCATTACTTCGGCGTGCAGCCCCAGGCGGTCCGCGAGGGAAAATGGAAACTCCTGCTCGCCGGCATACCCGCGCCCGAACCGCGACCGGTGAGCCTTTGGTGGGAACACCTGCCGTCGCTTTTCGTGACCCAACACCGCATGCTGGCCGCTCCCGAGTTGTACGACCTTTCGGCTGATCCGGGCGAAAAGGAGAATCTCGCGGAGCGCCACCCGGAGATTGTAAGCCGCCTCGCGACGCGAGCCCGGGAATTCGACGCCGCGCTCCAACGGGACCGCCGTCCGATGCAATTTACCCCCGGCCCTCCCCCGCCGCCGCCCGGTGCGGTTCGACCGGCGCGCATCCCGCGGGGTTGACTCGACCCTGAGCCGTCGGGTACCCGTCCCCCCTGCATCGGGAATCCATCTTCCCCCGCCGCTGACCCACTCCCCATGAACGATTCCTCCCCCCAGACCGATCCCAAGACCCTGCGCCGCGTAATCTGGGCGTCGTCGCTGGGCACACTCTTCGAGTGGTACGACTTCTCCCTGTACGGCGCCCTCGCGATTTTCTTCAGCAGCAAATTCGTCCCCCCCGGCAACGAGACGGCCCAGCTTCTGGCCAGCCTCGCGACCTTCGGCGCCGGCTTCGGCGTGCGGCCCCTCGGGGCGCTGGTCTTCGGGCACCTTGGCGACCTCATCGGCCGCAAGTACACCTTCCTGGTCACGATGGCGACGATGGGCCTCGCGACCACCATGGTCGGGTTCCTGCCGACCTACGAGCAATGGGGCCTCGGAGCCACGATCATCCTC
>SXGQ01173255.1_pt1 | contig 40088 bp, 63 predicted proteins | sample 3178371 | NCBI WGS metagenome assembly SXGQ01 (sample SAMN11356859, study PRJNA531348) | freshwater metagenome | isolation source: freshwater sample F1-20 | place: China: Fuxian Lake, Yuxi | collected 2017-12-25
AGACCGCCGCGTTCAACCGCTCTGCCACCTCTCCAGTAATTATAGATTTCGATATGCAGTTTCATAAAAGGTTCTGGACATTAGGTTTCCTCCTACGGCATTTTGCCAATTAAGAGCTTCGTGAAAAGTTTCAAAGTGTTTTACCATTGAAAGAGTTACGACAGTCCAGCCCTTTTCATTAACTAACGATTTCATACAATCACAAGTTTTTATACTAAATTCCTCGCTGGAGTTCTAAAGTTAACTGCTCAACTGACTGATAAATTAAGTCAACTCCGCTAGTTTCCTTTACAAACTCATATTCGCTTAGGTCAATTATGGTTGAACCAGTATTATTCTCAACAGTAACTGTAACTGTGATCGTTGCCTTATCGTTGGTCGAGGGCTTGCTTTGCTCTGCGGATTGCATCTTGTGAGTCCTTAGTAAATTCAACATACTTTCCATAGAGAGCTTTAACGATTCGTACTGAAACTGCTATGCTAATAGCTGAGCCAACTGCATACATAATCCAGCTGTCTTCAAAGGTTAGAGTTTCAGTTACTAAAATTGCCGCGATTGCTCCTAGCAGCCCAGCAAATAATCCCATTAAAAATAATCTTTTCATAAGATTAATATACTAAAAAGGTAGATCAGCGGCCACTGATTCTAGATGAGATTCTTTAACTCTATATTGATGCATCTTTTCAATGAGCTCGTGTTTTGGCATGCCAAACATCGAACACCTATCTGAAAATGGTGTTGCATCTTCTTCGTTCATAGTTGAAGTTACCCATTCTTCATAGAAGAAACCTAATGCGTGGTCCCAACCATATACCATGGTTTTGTCCGGAGCCTGTTTTACATATCTACTCATACAAATATAATTTCATTTGTTATTGGATTCCAATCGGCAGTTAGTGGTTTATGCGAATATTGATAACGCTCATCAAGAACTGCTGCATTTATGAAGTGCGTTTCTCCATCAAAGACATGCCCGTGTCCTGTATGAATATGTCCACATACGTGAATCTTTGGTTTAACTACTGCAATTCTGTCTCTAAGTAGCTCGCAACCCAATGGAACAGACCGGCTGTGATATACTGTGTCAACCTTTCCCCAAGACGGCCCATGAGTAATTAGAATATCAGTATTCATTGGAATTTGCTCCCATTTCTCCTGAAGTTCTTCTCCCTGTCGCGGTAAATTAAATGCCCAATTATAAAACTCAGGTTGCCATGGGCTGCCCCAAATCTTAATCATAGTTTCATAGTCTTCTCCGATTCCAAGCAAATCGTCCTGTAAATAATCGATCGTCTTATAGCCAGTCAGCAATCCCGTAATCTTTTCAGAATTATTTTGAAAGCCCCAATCGTGGTTACCAGCAATAAAAACCTTTGTATCGTATTGATTTAGAGAATCAAACCATTTGCAAAAATTTTCAATTTCATGTGTATAGCCCATTGAACTAATATCGCCTGCATGAATTAATAGGTCTCCGCCGGGAAGGTCTTCGCTTATCTGTTTATGTTTTGTATGAGTATCTGATATAAATGTAATTCTCATAAATATTAATTTACTATAAGTTCATCAATCATGGCCTCGATTTCCGAGCCTTTTTTAACTCCAATTATATTCTTTACCGTAACTCCATCTTTTTTAAAGATTAGGGTAGGAATACTCCTAATTGCATTTTCATTAACCGCAACCGTATCTTCATCTGCATTTATTTTACGGATAGTAACTGATTCGTTACCAGCGTACTTTTCAATTAATTGGTCGATAATCGGACCCATTACTTTACATGGACCGCACCACGGAGCCCAAAAATCAATTACCTCTATCATAAATAGTCTTTTCTTATTTTATACTATTTATTCTGAAAAGGTTAATTCCTAAAGCCTGTGCGGACAAGATAAAAATTTGTGGTTGAACCGGTTGTCATGCCAGTGATTGTTAAGGTTTGAACTCCAGGATAAGTTGCAGTTAAATTCGTGGTACCTGAATTAATTGGAGTCCATTGGCTAGAACTAAATATTCTATATCCTGGAACAGGATTTGGCCAATTTGTAATTTTGTTATTAGCTTTAGCGAAAATCAAGTATACATCAGTTATTGATAGAGTCGAATTTCCATTTACGTCCATTCGGTAATAATCCTTTGAATTAAAAGACTGATTTAAAATCTTTTGATTAAACTGTTGTGCATCTAAATTGGTCGGATTATTTACTGTGTCGACGGTGATAGACATTCTAAAGTCGTATTTGTTTACGCTCAAGGAGGTTGAGAAAGAATATGCACCAGTTGAAGTCGTTGTATCTAAACTGTGCAATAAGTATGCAGTGTCGGACTTTAGTTTATAGTAGAGCTTTAATTCAATGTTCTGAACGCCGGTTCCCTCTGAATTATAAACGGTTCCAGATTGAGTGAATGGCGCAACCGTGATCATGCCATTTGACGAAAAAGCAAATCCACAGGTTCCACTTTGTAACTGAGCTCTAAATAGCGTTCCATCAGTTTGGTTAGAATAAGAATAGGTTGCTGCAGTATTCGCAATATCTGTCCAAGTTACACCATCGTTAGTTGATCGTTGCCATTTAACTATGGTGCCAGTATATGAGCTAAGAGATAATGTGCCTGAGTTAGTTGCAGTTGCATGAACTGCCGACGAAACTGATCCACCAACTGGCGGAGTTCCAGACGTAACTGTAATTGTTTTCGAATCCGATGTAACTGCACTACCACAATTTGGAGTTTGAACCTCAACTCGATAGTAATAGGTTCCGGCTGAACTAATTGTTTCAGTTAAGCTAGCGGTAGTATTTGTAATATTGGTCCAGTTTACATTATCGGTAGATCTTTGCCACTTATTAATATTTCCCTGTTGACCAGATAGAGTTAATTCAACTTGACCTCCCGCGCAAATCGAATTATTAACTGCAAATATTGAACCTGCTCGAGTTGGCTTTACTGCTAAATAAGTACTTGCAGTTGCTAAGTTTGTACAACTCTGTGGACTTGTTGAATTTATAATTGCTCTATAATATGTGGTCTTAGTTAAGTTGGTTACAGTAATACTTGCCGATGTGCTTGAAATAGTGGTACCCGTGGTAAAGAAGTTATCAAATGAAGATTCCCATCTTACAATACTGCCAGTATAACTGTTAAGAGTTAGAGTTGTACTATTACTGCCTGAGCATACATTAATATCTCCTCCTGAGATGTAACCGCTTGATGCTCCACTAATCTCAATTGATCTGGTTGATATTGGAATACTCGTGGTCAAGTCTCCTGGCATATCTCCATATTCGCAGATGTAGCCCGGAAGTGAGGTATTTGGCAAGTCATTCCATTGACCCGCATTACCAGAATAAAACTGGCCGTAGTGTTCGCCTCCAGAATTGTTTGGTTCTCCACCGGCCCATTTTGCATATTGTCCCGTTACTGCAGTTGCAGTATTTGAAAATTGGGTTCCTTTTTCAGGACCGGTTACCCAGTGCCATTTTTGTTCAACCGCTGCCTGATTGGCATAAGCAGTAGTTCCTTTTGCGTCATTAACTTGGCTAACCTCATCAGATGCACCAAACCAACCGTCTGACGACATTAACTTCCAAATAAAATTGTTTTCGGCCTCTGACGACATTGTTGCTAGATAACCGGCTCTACCAAAATACGATCGGTTTGAAGCAGATGTTTTTGAATTGGTCCAAGTTGTACTTCCTGAAACATATTCATAGAAGTGGTCAGTTAGTGGATTGTAAAATACTAGACCTGCAACAAAAGTTACTCTTCTTTGTAACGCATAACACGTAGAAGTAGTTGATCTAAATTCAACTCCTCTTAGAATAGTCTCCCAATTGGATGCAGAAGTTGTTCCACTAAATGCCAAAACACCAGTTGTTGTATTAAACGCGGCAACTGTAATTCCTGAAGGTAGTGTTGCAGTAGATCTCAATTGATCTCCGCTCGCGCCGCTTATGTATGCTTGAGAGATTTGAACCCTAAATCCAGTAATATTTCCATTGGCCGTGATGGTTACATTAGGATCAACTTTAGTCCATGTATTAAAACTTGCAGATAGAGTCGACGAGCTTCCGCCCAAACTAACAGACGTAGCTTGCGCAAATACTAATACTGGAAGTAATAGTGCATAAATTAACGATATGAACCTGGCAAGTCTCTTCATTACTGCATTTTGCTAATAGCATCCACTATACTCTTTTTTACAGCACTAGCGAATGTAGTTTTTTCAAACGGTAGATTATTGTCTTTTAGTTCAATGAATGTTGATTTAACTGTGGTTTTAGCAGTACCTTCACCAATATAGTCTTTACCATCCTTTGTTATTTTGATTTTAACAATAGTTTCTTTTTTAGTTGCGGTAAATGGACCAATCGCTATGCCAGTAGTTGGCGCTTCAATGCTAATTATCTCAACGATTATTGGCGAGCCATCTTGGCAGATTGTATATTTTTCAGACAATACTTCTTCTGTGATCTGTTTGATACCAAAGATAACTCGGTTTGAACTTAACTCTGGAGCTTCTACGCTAGCAAATACCTTTTCAACTTTGTAGCAGTCAGCCGATTTAAAAGAGAGTAGCAAAAAAGCAGAGAAGATTAAGATTAGGTTTTTCATAATTATAATAGTATTTTTCCACCAGTTAAGACCTGGTAGTTTAGCATATTTTTATTCCATTCATAAGTACCTGAGAAGCTTATGTTAAATTTAAACTTCTTAGTTATTGAATAATCCCATGAACTAAATGGCACGACTAATATGCCAGAGTCCCACCACTTACCTTCGTAGAACTGGGTGAATGGTGAATATACTCCCAGTAATAATATAGTTCCAGTTATTTTTTTCTTTTTACCTGGTGTAAACATATAAAATCCTCCACCAACTGCTGACAAATTAGTAAACGGAGTTTTTCCAAGTTTACCTATTGTAAAGTTAGCTCCTCCCATCAAGGATAATTTTCCCAATCTTTTTGAACCTAATGTTGTAGTTGTATTAAAGAGGTCCTTTTCAAAGTTAATCATACTGGAATTTGCAAAAATTAGCGTCGCAGTTTTCTTAGTCCAGGCTCCATAGAAAGTAATATTTGAATTATTGATGGATGTTGTAAAATTGCCAAGAAATCCTTTAGCGAATGTATTCTTGGTATTTGCATGAGTCATACTCATCGTAAATTTAAATTGGTCCTTTTCATCGTCTGCTGCGCTTCTGATTGCAACTAAATCGCCTGTTCCAATTAACGAACCTACTCTTGCTCTAGCTTTATCACCACCTTTTCCACCAGATCCTCCGCCTGAACCTCCATCGCTAGTTGAACTAGACTCAGCTGCGTTTGATACAGAATTAGTTGTTCCACCATTACCGCCAGAACTAGAGGCAGTTGACTGTCCACTCTCAGTTGTCGTCGGAGGATTTCCTTGAGTTCCACCGCCTGTTCCACTTCCGCCTGAGCCGCCTGAGCCACCAGTAGTTCCGCCGCCAGAACCTCCTGAACCGCCGGATCCGCCTGTGTTTCCTCCACCAGAACCTGATCCACTACCTCCTCCGGATCCACCAGTGTTTCCTCCACCTGAACCAGATCCACCAGCGTTTCCTCCGCTTGAACCAGATCCACCGGTAGTTCCGCCACCAGAACCGCTAGATCCAGAACCTCCAGTGTTTCCACCGCCAGTACTTGATCCGCCAGCAGTTCCGCCTGAACTGCTTGAACCACCATTAGCCGATCCATTCGAAGAATTAGAACCTGAGTTGTTGGATGAATTATTAGAATTACCGTCAGAATTTCCTGAACTTCCAGCTGACGAATTATTTGTCGCATTACCTAGAGCACTGCTTGCACTACCAGCTGAAATGTTTGCAACACTACCTGCCAATTGAGATGCCATAGTTGCAATTGACGTAATATTGGTTAACGTCGAAATAATATTATTAGTAACGATTAAGTTAGTTTGAGTAGTTGTCTGGGTGACTAGACCATCACAGGGTTTATTTGAATTAATTGCTGAGGTAGCATTCATCCATGCCATAAACGTCCCATTAGAAAAGTCGGATTGTGAAAAGGTGCCGACTTGACCGTAATACGTAACTGCAATATTCTGTTGACCAGATGGAATAGTTATATTCTTGATAATCTTTGTACACGGATCCACATATGTATATGTATAGCTTTGAGAAAAAGCTACACTAGATGATAATATTACATATAATAGAACCGCATATCGTATCACTGTCTAAATATTCCCTTTTTAATTAATTTGGAAACTACTCGAGAAGCTGCGGTTTCTAGGGACTTTTTTGTAGAGATACCTATAGTTGATTGATTAAACTTAACTTCATCTATTCCATCAAGTAGCGTTGCTTTCTTTACAGTAACCGCTTCTCCTGAACCTGAACCAGTAATGATTTCCCCAGTTTCAGCATCAACGAATCTAACTTGTAAACCCATTGTTGTTTTTTGGCGAACTTCTGCTCCACCTACTTGTATCTCTTCATCTTCACTAACTGAAAAATCATATACTTCAATGTACACGAAATACTTAGCTAAGATAACATTTCCCTTAACCTCAATCTTATTTTGAGAAATTCCTTTATCTGATGCTTTGTCTTGAGCAATCATCTTGTTCTTGATTTCTGCCTTATCTTCAGTAAAGATAAATCGACCTGTCATTTCTAAATATTCTAAGACAATGTTCGCAACACCTAATCCAACTCTTTTATCTTTAAGTTCAGGATACATTGCATAAACGTCTTCGTTTATTCCAATTTGTAAAACTTGAATTGGAATAACGATAGTGTCTGTGTATTCGCCTAGAGCACTAATCGATTGTTTCTTTTCGAAATCAGCTTGATAGGTTTCAGTTTTGGTGCTGCCGATTGACTGTGCACAAACTGAACCAGTTAAAAATAAACTGATCACAAGTAATAGGAGGTTTCTCATATTATTGGCTATATTTTATTGCAAACAGGGTAATTAGGACAAACCAGCCAACGACTGCACATACAGCCCAACCTTCGTCCATAAACCAAGCGGCAAACCTTTTCATAGAAAAGTTATTTTTTATTCTGTACTAGATAATGCCTGACCGTCTTCTTCGTCAACCTTTTGGATTAACATCTTATCACGATCTTCGGAATTGAACCAGTAGTCAACCACTTTATTTAAGTTTCCAACAAATGCACCCAACAGAATTAGGAGCATTTCTTTCCAGTTTTCAGCAATCTCTAACTTAAAGATAACTGCTATATTGATTCCAAAGATAATGAAAAAGAACAAGAATAATACAATGCCGGTAATTTTCCAACGGTTAGATTGCATTTGCTGCAACATGTAGTAAAAACGATTCTTATCGTCTACTTTAACATAATCTGAAGGGCCGAAACTCATTGCCTTTTTAAACTTATCGAATGCCATCTACGACTTTATTTTTTTTTACCAAGGATCTTCTTCCTCTTTCTTAGGTTTTGGTGCAGATTCTGCTGGTTTTTCAACAACTCTTTCTCTAATAACAGTAGTTCCACCAGATTGTTTTTGCTGGTTAGTGTTATTGTTTTCAAGATTAACATTGATAACTGGCTGTGCTGCTGGAGCTGCGACTTGTTCAGTCTTAGTCTCTTCTTTTTCTCCACCGAAAATTGATTCAATGTGAGTTGCAACGTATCCACCAACAGCGGTGATCGCCGTAGTTGCAATACCGATTATGGTTTTCTTCATCGTTGACATTCCGCCTTCTTGAGCTTCTGTGTTCTCTGACATGATTGATTTGATTTTTTTATTATTTAATTCGCCTTAACTATTCTTTTCGAAAGAAGACCTTTCTCTGTTTTAAGAACTGCAATGTATGTTCCAGCTGGTAAATATCCTAGGTTTGCACCATACGAATATTGTCCTTCTGGAAATCTCTGTGAAGGTAGGACTTCAACTACTAATTTGCCGCTCATATCACTAATTCCCAAATGAGTAGAACCTTCTTCTTTTACATTGAACATAATTGTAATTTGACTAGCTGTCGGATTTGGATACACGATCATTTCCGGTAATTCGCCAAGTCCAACATTTGGATTTGATACTCTACGTACTTCAATGCGACCTTCAGTTGGAGTAATGTTCATGTCTCTAGAGTTTGCATTCCCTGCATATTTCCTAGCAACATAGAGTGGACTAACATTCCATTGTGCTTGTGGAGATTTTGCAATGAACTGTAGATTTAATACTTCGTCGTTATTACCAATCAAGTTCTGATTATTGTGCGGATCGTACCCGCCCCATTCTACGACTCCGTCTGCTGGATTAAAGAATGTTTGCCATGACGCAACTGCCTCAGTTGTCTGCAAAGATTTAAACTCCAATAGATTTTGATCATATTTAAGCGCAAGTTGAAGAGCACTTAGTTCTACACCAGTTAGTACTTTAACTGGTACATTTACTAGATTGCCTGCTTCGACAGAAAGAGTTGGTAATCTAACTTCAAACGTTTGTAGAGTTGGATCATCGTATTCAACGGTTGCATCAATAATATAAAGGTTTGCGTTATTTGGGTTCACGATTTTAATTGGAGTTAGACGAGCCATATGATAACCGGTACCATTAGCATCACCTGGAACTAGCACGTAGAAGGTTACTGAATCTGGCTGGCCTGGCAAGATATTAAAGGTTAGGTTAGTTATACCGGCCATTGTACTAGTATAGTTAGTAGAGGAACCGTTAATTGAATCGTATTGAGCTTTGCTAAAGAATTTAACATCGGCTACACTGTTTGGCCATGCTGAAAAACGACCAGCGATTCTACCAAATACCCCGTATGCGTCAGTAATAGAAATATTGTTTGACCCGTTAACATCAGCTGCATAATAATCGAAACCAGTTGGTGTTGCTTGACCTAGAACCCACTGATTAATTTTGTGAGCGTCAGCTGTTGAAATAACGTTGCCGACTGCCATTGTATCTCCTTTAACATAGAGACGAACGTTATAATAAGTAGTATCTAACCATTCATCGAATGCAAAATATCCAGTTGTATCTGTTGTTGCTGTAGCCCAGTTGGTCCAAGTTGAACCAGTCTTTGGTTTAGATTGAAGAGCTAGCGTTAAGTTCTTTGCTCCAGAACCGGTAACGTTTCTAAAACGTCCATGGTATTGGAATTGTTGTAGATCGAATGCACCACCATATGAGTATGCAGTAAGAGTAGTATCAATACCTGCATTCGTAGCAGCTAAGTTAGAGAAAGTTTGAACTCCACTAACTTCGATTGAATCAATGCTGCCATAGAAGTTTTGGAAGTTTGCCGAGTGTCTAAATTTAATTTTAAACATTTCGCCATCTGGAATATCAAAAGTTGCGCTGCTTCCAGTGTAGGCCATCGTGATTGTGATATGACCGTTAATTGTATCAGTCTTATATTGCATATACTGGGAGAATGTAGTATTTAGAGAAGTTACAACTGGTGCAGCACCGTTAAATGCAGCATTGTCATACCAAACTCTAAACTGCATACCAGTTATTAGAGAAGAAGTGTTGTTGTGATAGTAAAGTTTTGCGATAGTTGAATCCTGTGCAACCGTACCTACTTGGTATGATGTATCAACAAGAACATACACACCGGAAGCTGGAGCAGTTGGACCAGTTTGCGCTAATAATTTTGAAGGGCTTACTGCAAAAAACGCAATAAGGAGAATGCCCAAGAGAGCCTGTAATTTTTTCATTTGCCTACGACCTTTTTTGTAGTTATTTATCAGGGTAATGGTCGCAAGACTTAAGTTACGGTTAAAACTGTAGAAATTTATGGTTACTTTTTGCGTAATTGATTGAGGACCCAGCGGCGAGCCTCTCGCTGATCTCGATCAGCCGTTCGATGAGCACTAATTTCATGAGGATGGTTTTCATAAGTGCGGCCATACCGATCATAGTATTTTGTGTACATCCCATCTATGTTCTGTTTGAAGTGCGTGTATTCATGAATGACGGTGTTGACCAAGTCGATAAGCGTTTTATGCTTGGTCGGATTTATGTAAATCGCATTATCGTCGGAGTCATATTCTCCATAGAACGCTAGTTTAGATCGGAATTTAATCTCTAACGTGCTCAGGTCATTGTGTAGGCTTGTGCCATACCGGTCGATACACCAGTCCAAAGTTAATTTTGCAGACTTTTTAGAAATTAGGGAGCTCATAATGTTATTTATCGTCCCGAGAACCAGTTGTAACCTAATAAATAATACCAAATAACCCAAATTGTATGATTTTAAAAGTTGGATCGAAGGGTGATTTGGTGAAAAAGTTACAGGAAAAACTTGGTCTAGCGGCTGATGGTAACTTTGGACCGGGCACCGAAAAATCGGTCAAAGATTGGCAAGCAAAAAATGGCCTAACTGCAGATGGGGTTGTCGGCCCAGCAACTCTTGCTAAAATGGGAATAGCTGTTCCGGCTGAAGCGGCTGCCCCAGCTGCACCAGTTTCAGCAGGCCCTCTGAAACTTGAAAAATTAAAGGGACACGTACCTGATTCAGTAATTGCACAGATTCCAGAAGTAGCAGCAAAGTTTGGCATTACTAATAGTTTAAGACTTGCTCACTTCTTGGCCCAATGTGGTCATGAATCTGGCGGTTTTAAAGCAGTTCAGGAAAATTTAAACTATGGAGCTAAAGGTCTTCGTGGAATCTTCGGTAAGTATTTTCCAACTGATGCAAAAGCATTGGAATACGAGAGAAAACCTGAAAAAATTGCAAACCTAGTTTACGGAAACCGTATGGGTAATGGAGTTGAAGCGACCGGCGAAGGCTACAAATTTAGAGGCCGTGGCTATATTCAATTAACTGGTAAAGCAAACTATACTAACTTCGCTAAATTTATTGGAGAAGACACAGTATCTAACCCTGATCTAGTTGCGACTAAATATCCACTAGCATCGGCTGCTTTCTTTTTTCAATCAAACGGCCTATGGGCAATTTGCGATAAAGGAGCAGATGACGCAACCGTAACTGCGGTTACTAAACGAGTTAATGGCGGAACCATTGGATTACCAGATAGAATTAAACATTTCAAAGAGTATTACCAAGCTCTTTCCTAATAAAAAATACTCTAATAAAAATGGCTTACACAAAAGAAGGAATTGAAAAGGCGGTTAAATCAAAAGGTTATGTTTGGTTTGAAGATGCTGCAGACAAAGGTTTTGACCTAAATATTGTTGGTGTTAGAAATTCAGCAACCGGCAATACTGTGACAAACGTATTTGATGATACGATCACGCTGTCATATAAAAAAGATGGTGCATGGCAATTCCACAGCTGGTCAGCAACAACTGATCCAGGTAAAAAGGGTGTTATGGAATACCATAATGCAGCTGGAGTTGCACGGTTAGTTGAGGGCCAATATCGTGGATCTCATACATTAGGTTTACATCAAGGAAAGTACGAAGCGCTAAAGCAACAAAAACCCGTTAAAGTATATCGCGATGCAAATCGTGATTTAACGTATAATGAAGATCGAGTTCAAGAAGGAATTTTTGGAATCAATATTCATAAGGCTGGCGCAGACTCAACGTATGTTGAAAATTGGTCAGAAGGCTGCCAAGTATTCAAAAAGGCTGCGGACTTTGAAGCCTTTATGGCAATTTGTCGTAAAGCAGCTGCGATTCATGGTAAATCTTTTACTTATACTCTAATTGAATCTGCGGACATCGTTTAATTACTTGAACTTCTGCCTAAATCGAAGGGTTACGAAAGTAACCCTTTTTTTTATTCAGTAATCAAAAGTCTCTCTAGTGCTTCTTCTAGAGAAGTTGAGCTGGTAATTGCATCAATTGTTGCGGCAATTGCTGAAGCACAACTAACTACTTCAATCTTATGGTTAACTATTTCCTGCTCAATTGAGTCGCTTATGATAAGCTTATCTAAATGCTCAGACATCATGATTCGTGAATGGCCTTGGCCCGACAAAACTCCATGCGTAATGCACGCCGAGACTGAAACGGCTTCGCCATTTTTTAGCAGCTCAGCCGCTTTAATCAAAGTGCCACCTGTATCAATCATATCGTCAATGATAATTACGTGTCGATCTTTAACATCTCCAATAAGGTCCATTCTTTCAATTGAGTTTGGCTTATCTCTTAATTTTGAAAGCATTGCAAAGGTTGCATCAGGAAATTGCTTTAGAAACTGCTGATAGAATTTAGTGGCTCGTTTAACGCCGCCGGCATCTGGTGAACAGATAGCATATTGGGCTGGAGGCAGATTTTTTAGAAATGAACTAAATACAATATGACCAGGAATTAGATTGAGAGGTCCATTAAAGAATCCCTGAATTTGATCAGCATGCAAATCCAGACAAATTAGCCGGTCTGCGCCAGCCGTTTGAATAAGGTCTGCCATTAACCTAGCACCAATTGCACCACGAGGTCCCTCCTTGCGATCCTGGCGGGAATATCCATAGTATGGTAATATTGCTATCACTTCTCTGGCAGAAGCTCTCTTAGCCGCATCTAATGATAAAAGAAGTTTGATTATTTCGGTTGGTCCGAATGTTGTGCAAATTAAAAATAGCCTCTTTTCTCTAACTGACTCTCCAAATTGTGGACTCATTTCTCCATCTGAGAATGTGTCTATTTTAAGGCGTCCTAAATTTGTACTTAATGATTCGGCTATTCGATTAGACAAGCCGCTGTTATTGATTGAGAATATTTTATAGTCGATCATGAGTTTAGTTGATCAATTTTTGCAAGGCTATTTGCGGGAATTGTTCTTTCAATTTTCTTTGTTCCAACCTTTAGCAGAACGTCAACCATAATAACCGTGTTTTTACCGATGATCTTTGGTTCAGATAAAACCTTTGCCCAACAACTAGGGTCAGTTGAGTTAAGCGGACCCTTTGAAGAGTTATACCAATATGTTTCTCCAATCTTTAATTTGTTAGAATATTCTTGGATTTTTATTTTTAATACTGCTCGTTTGTATTTAGCACGATTGATTAGAATTACTGCAATCATGCAGACTAATACACAGCACGCAGTAAGTAATGGATAGTATAGAGACATTGGTTACTTTGAATTTTTTAAGTTCTTTTTGAGTTCAGTTAAATCTGTTTTGTACATATCAATTGGCTCAGTCTTTTTTACTACAAGAAGTTCATTGGATTTAGTATCGACTTCAGATAATAACTGCTCATATAATTCTTTTGTCAGCGAGCTGATTGTCATCGATAAAAGATACGAATACGATTCATTGATTTGATCGAATTTTAATTTTTCTAAATCAGCGATAATGTCAGCCTTTGGTCGATTGCTTATCTTAAGTTTGCCTTCAATTATTAGCTTTATAAACTTTGCTCGATTCGATAAGAATACAAGTTCTCTATTTAATTTGTCAATCAAATATGCTTTACGCTTATCGTAATAACTTAGTCTAAGCTTGACAAAGTATTCAACTAGTTCCGAAACACCTTCGAATATTTTAAGCTTGCCTTTTTCATCCAGACAAGTTAAATTCTCAGTTTCGTTTTCCTGCATCTTCAGCAAGGTTTCAAGTCGGCCTTTGTTGATAAGATCAGTTAATGTGTTTCGTGAAAACTTAAGAGTATAGTTTATACCACCTGAACAGTTATCATCATATGAATAGATCGTGCCCTTTTCCAATAAGGAGTTTAAGTGCGCTTCGTATTTTTGATAGGTAATAGACGGTGGCAACTCTGAAATCTCGACAGTAGTAGTATTCACAATCCGATAAGAACCACTCATTACATATTGGTTTGGATTGCCTGTTGGTTTTACGTCTCCAGAAAAGTCTTTCCACCAAGGAACTAGCACTGAAACTTTTTTACCTGACAAAACGCTTAGACATGCATCGATTAAATCTATTGGATTTCGGTTTAGGATGTTTGTCGCAAAACCTACGGCAATACCTGATGATCCATTTAATAGAACTGCTGGAATAATCGGTAAGAAAAAAGCTGGCTCTATTTGAGAACCTTCTTCGTGCCTAGATTCTAATAATTCAAAGTCCTTATACAATAGCCTAAAGTTCTTGGTCGTTCTGGTTGAAATATAACGAGCCGCACCTGCCTCAGGAGAACGAAGCGAACCAAACTGACCAATCTCTTCGAGTAACGGTAATGAATTCTTAAAGGACTGTGCCATACCAATAATGGCTGAGTTAAGAGAACCATCTCCATGGTGGTAGTGTGCATCGGCTGCAACCTTACCGCCTAGTTGAAATATCTTTAATGGCTTTTCAGTTCCGTTCTTCCAAACTTTATCTGCAATGTAGATAATTTTTCGCTGAGTTGGCTTCAATCCATCAATCACTGAAGGAATTGCACGGTTTTCAAGAGTATACATTCCATAGAGTGCATAGTCTTGATCTAGATATTGAGTTATTGATTTTCTTACTGCTTCGATTTTCTTCATATGATTTGGCTATTATACTGATAACTTTAAGAGTTTTTCCTTACGTACAGCTGAGTCGTTACCGAACCAATTATTTAAACTCTCTTTATATGCAGTATCATTATCAATTTTGACCAATACTGGATTGTGAATGATCTCTTTGTACTCTTCATCTTCGAGTGCAGCTAAACCTTTTTTGTATTCAACGTTCCAGCCTTTAGCGCCAGTCTTTTTCTCCCATTTCTGATAGTCTTCATTTGAATAGAATGGAATAACTTCTTTGCCCTTTTTTGCAACAACTAATGGTGTCATTACCTTAAACACTCGTTCGTGTGCAAACAATTCAGGCCAGTATCTAGCCAAGAAATTAATCAGCATACCAGCAATAGAGTCTCCATCTGGATCAGCATCAGTATAGATCAGAATCTTTCCATATCTTGGATGACGCGCATCTTCTCCTAATTTGATTCCCAACGATGCCATAAGTTGCACGACTTCCTCGTTCTTAATAACGTCGGCATGCTTTAGTTCAGCAACGTTTAGGAACTTACCTCTAAGCGGGAATGCACCAAATGTTTGAGGATCTCTAAATTTACGAACCGCTGATAATGCTGACATTCCTTCAAAGATGCCTAACGAGCATTTTTCTCTTTCTCGGCCCTTTGCATCAATTAGTTTAAGAACCTTTGCTGTTGACAAAGACTTATTGAGTTTTCGAAGTTCTGCTTTCTCCTCTGCTTGTTTCTTCTGTTCAATCCAATCAAGTAATGATTGTACTACTTCTGAAGTAAACAGAGCCTTTGCGAATTTTTCAGAAACTTTGTGAGCCGTCTGAAAATCCTTTGGTTCAGTAATCAGTTTCTCTTTAGTTTGAGATGAGAAGCTTGGATTGATAACTGTACAGTTTAGAAATACGAACATATGATTTCTAATCTCAGCTGGTTTAGTATCAACCTTATACTTCTTCTTGATCAATCCTCTGAGTTGCTCAATAGTTTGGTAGATGATATAGTTTTCATGCGTTCCTCCGTCTTTCGTTAAGATTGAATTGACAAAGGACTGCGATTGGTAACCGTCTTTTGAAACGCCAATTGCAAAGTCCCAATGTTCAGATCGTTCCCAAATTGAGTCCTTAACAAATAAATCAACGTATTCCTTAAATGTCTTAAACTTAAACTTATCTTTTCCAAATTCTAATTTAAGACCTGGATTAGCTGCGGCTATTTCAATGACCCGTTTGCGCATCATCTTGATATGGGACTCGTCAATGGCGGCCATATCGAATTGAGTTAAGTCCGGAGTATAAGTTATTTCAGTAAACCCTTGATTGCTCTTTGAAATTTTTGCTTTAGTCCTGTCAGCCATGTGGTTGGCAAACGTCTGGTGGAATCGGTTTTTACCGTCGGCTGTGTCCACGACAAACCGGTCTGAGAAGATATTGACGAGCGACGCCCCGACTCCATTGGTTCCCGCCACAGTACGACCTTCGGAGTCGTCGAAGTTAGATCCTGCTCTAAGGTTTGAGAAGATAAGTTCTGGGATCCAGACTTTGTGTTCTGGATGTTGGACAACTGGGATTCCTCCGTTGTCCCATACTGAAATGGTCGTTGCATCTGCGTGTACTTTAATTGTATTAATCTTACTTGATCGCTTATGCTCATCGACCGAATTTGAAATGATTTCGTCAAATAGCTTTAGGAATCCTGGATTATAGGTAAGCTCTTCTTTTTCAAAGAAGCCTCCATCTCCAAGAATCCATTCATTTGACGTGTGAGGCTTCGTTGAGCCAATATACATGCCAGGTCTCTTGAGAACGTGCTCAATTTCATCTAGCAACTGGTACTTTTTTCCTATATCTTTTACTGCCATACTTATTCGTTCGACGGAAATACTTCTATCGTTACATTTTTCTTTACTAAATCTGACCAAATTCCATCGTATCGAGTTGCTCGAACAATGTGATTATCGATCCAATGATAATTGCCTCCTCTCGGTTTTCCCATTAGCAGACCGTGATACCGAAAACTATGTAAATTCAGCCAGGTCTCAGTTATTTTACGATGCTCTTCTGTTCTTGATGTAAAAAACGTTATGATGTGGCCTTGATCAAACCATTCGTTAATTACGTTTACTGCAGTCGGATAAGGCTGGACGATCAGCATTCGGTCAGGCTCTTCATTTGGTACATCTTCCGTTATAGTACCATCAATATCAATCAAATAATTCTTGATTCCTTCTGGTAAAATTGGGCTGACTAAGTTATTCGAATCGTCAATTTTATTAATTAGGTCCATGTGTCAGGCTCTTATACACGAGTTTAGCTAAAAAGATTAAGAGGCCGATCGTAAGTATTTTTGACCAGCTTATATTAATCTTGAAAATCTTCATTTATATTAATATACTAAAACCCGATCTTTTCGACTCGTCTTTCGTGTCGACCGCCTTCAAATTCAGTGGATAAAAATGCATCAACTGCAGCAATTGCAGTCTCTTCATTAATAAATCTAGCTGGAAGACAGAGGATGTTAGCATTGTTGTGGGCTCTGGAGAGCGAAGCTAATTCTGGTGTCCAAGCAATTGCTGCTCTAATTTTTTGATGTTTATTAGCAGTTATTGCAACTCCATTTGCTGATCCACATATTAGAATGCCAGTTGTTCCGAAGTTTGAAACATTCATTGCGACAGTATGCGCATAATCTGGATAGTCAACTGAGTCTGCTGATTCCGGTCCAAGATCCCACAGCATGTAGCCTTTTTCAGTAAGGACATCGATCAACTTTCGCTTTAGTTCAAAGCCGGCATGATCGGAGCCAATTGCGATTCGTACGTTAGTCATCTTCGAAATGTTCTATAGAAATTAAAATTAATGAATTCTCTGGAGATTCTTTCTTGGGAATCATTGCTGCCACTGTGCTGTATGCGGTCCATGTTCCAGTTACAGTAAAGTGTATTGACTCGCCATCTTCCTGTTCTCTCCATTTGTTAACTGTGCCAAGGTCTACTAAATTATCAAGAACGTACCTAACTCGCTCGACCGAGTAGGCATTATCTGCTCTAACGTAAAACTCAATAAACTGAACCATCGTTAGCATTATTTACTCACGATGATAATGAAAGTTTTGAAAAAACGAGTAAGTTAATCTAGATTTAGATCTGGGATAGCTGGAATGCGATATTTCATAGTATTCAGCAACTGCATTGGATTCGTAAACTTAACAGTATCGTGCCAAAATGGAGTTTTGGTCTTTGCATTTAGTACAACGCTCATGTTAGTTAGGCCGATTTCTCTTTGTAAATCTCTTGGGCTTGCCGCAATTGATTTGACTTTAAGTTCACCATCAACTTTTTTAATAATCATTGGATTTCTAAGGCCAACCATATTTACTTCCCATCCACCGGGTCGAGTTACCACTCTAGCCCATTCAATATCAAACAGATAGAGGCGACGACCGCCTTCGTGTTCTTTGCCTAGAACAAAGACTAGGCTACCGGGATAAATTTGATTTTCATTTACTGGCTTTTCACCAACTCCTTCCGGAGACGTTGAGTCCTCGTCATCAGCCTCTCTAGTATCTGAATAGATTGCTGAATATGATTTTGCACCAGCATCAATTAATCTCTCGATCCAGCCTTGATTGCGAAGCTGTTTAAAGACTAAATTTTCTACAGAAAACTCGCCAGTCTCAGCCAATCCGTCTTTACGCGCCTTCATGATTTTGGTTTTTAACGCGCCAACTCTTTCGAGTAGTTCTCGTGCTTCAAACACAGTGGACCCGTCTCGTAAATTCTTTTCAAGCTCTTCAATTTCGGTAATATATGCTTCGACCTTACGTTTAACGTCAAGTTCATCAATAACTGGGTCATTCCAAACTGGCTTCTTAATCCATTCGTTCTTCATTAACGAGAATAATCCTGAGGACACGTGGGGCTCATTCTCATCTTGTGCATATAGTTCAACATCATGGTCTTTGATGATGACTGGGTGACGCATGTTCCAGATAAAACGCTGACCGTCTAGTGCCTTTTTGACTAGTTCAACGTCTTCACCAATTGATTTAAAGTCTAGGATAACGTGTATGTCAAGGTCAGAATACTCTGTCCACGTATAATTTGCAATTGATCCAGTTAATTGGACATCGACGATTGGCACAGTTAATTGTAGACCTTCGTAGAAATCTTGAGCAATTGCTAGCAATTTAGTTCTGACCATTAGGTCAAACTCTTCATTGCTCCAAAATTTTGGATTTAATTCGTCCTTATAATATGTAGAGGATTCGGCGATCCATGCTGATCTTGGCTGTACATAACTCTTCATAGAGTTATTTATCAGTCAAAGTTTACTTCAAAGGGCTCGCCATCTACGTAAACTTCTTGAATATCTTTACCTTTTCGGTGAATACTCATAACGTATCGGTATGGATCTTTAACTTTGTCGTAAACGAATCGCGAGCCGTCTGCCATTACTACTGTTACTTCATGGCCGCCTGGTTCCAAACTTAGCTTGTTTGTACGGTACGCGTCTTGAACTTGAATTTTCTTACTCATATTGCTATTATACTTTATCCGTTAATTATGATTTCGCAGTTCTCTAATTCACTGACTCCCAATCCCATGATTTTAATAGGGGTTTTAAATTGAGACTTAACCCAATTTATAGCTGCTTCGCCAGTCGGTGCACCGACGCATTTGACAAAATCTTGTCTAATATTCCATGCAGGTTTTCTAAAATCTGGATCTTCGTAATGTAGATAGTATACTGTAAATCCTTTCATGGGATTAATATACTAAAAGAATTATGATTTGTAGATAGTCGCGTCAATCTTTCCCCAGTCTCTGAGCAATTCGCCGGCTTTTGAGTTTGCCTCGTTTTCATGGGGAGAACCAGTCTCGCCATTTAATTTTTCGCCTCGTTCTAGCTGGTGAGCATGAACTAATTCATGAGCGAGAGATCTTAACCAGTCAGCCTTGGTTCGATTGCCACGTAAAACAAAGATACGATAATCACCCGGATTAAAATAGGCCATTGATCTACGTTCCTTTGCGAAGTTGTGGTCTTCGCCAAATTCTATTTTCGGACATTCTTTAATGCCCAATTGATCGCATGCCCATTTAATAAAGGGCTCTTCACCAGTAATTTCAATCTGGTTAAACGATTCAAATAGTTTAATGTATTTAGTCTTCATCTTCATCTCTGTCTCCTTCTTCTTCTCTTTCAAATTGATCGTCCAATAGTTTCTGTAGAGAGCTTTCGCGTTCAGCAGTTTCGTCCAACCAATTTTCAATAGTGTCCATCAATTGCTGAGCAACATCACTATATTGCTGCTCGCCATTATTATTTAAGTCTAAGTATTCGGCATTATAATATTCTGCACCAGAATCTCCAACTGTGTGTTCAAACGGCACGTCCTTTGAAGAATACGTTATTTCGGTTGAAATATTGAAACCTTTAATATATTCTCCTTCAAGCTCGATGTAGGCTGCTAAATCTTCACCAAGTCCTAATTCTTTGAGTCTACCTAATTCACCAGCTGACATTCCTTCTATTGCTAAAAAGATTGGCCTAAGTATTGCAACTTCATCTGCTGACATTCGAATAGATTCGCCGTCTACCGTTAACTCCATCCAGTCAGTAACTGTCGCATTATAGCTTATCAAGATAGTACCGTCTCGGTACAGCTCAACTTCGTTAAACCGCCTAGGTTTAGCCTCATTTAGAGCAGCCACTAATTTTTCAACAACTCGTTCCTGTGACTCAGTTAATGGGTCTTCATCTCGCCGACTGTTCTCAGTCTCGAATGATTCATTAACGAAGGTAGTAAACTTATGTAAGTACTTCATAGGATTATTTATCTAAAAAAAGAGGCTGGATGTAGCGAATCCAGCCTCAACGGTCCCAAGGAATGTCTAATCATTACTGACTAGACTGGGATTATGCTTGTTTTACAATATTTGATAGTGTTGTTGCACGATTTCCAACTTGTCTTGCCCAGCTTGATCTAAGCATTTCATCTGCTGCTTTTGAAAAGTTTTGAGAGTTAATATAACTTAGGAAGTTTTTGAATTCACTTAGGCCTTTTTTGCCCAAATTGAAAGTCATTTCAACTAGCACTCCCTGTACAGAGTCAGGCAATGAATTCCAGTTTTGAACTAGGGTCTGTGCATCGCGTTGAGCAGCAGTAAGATCCTGAACTAGTAACTTTGAAATTTGATCGTCAGTAAGACCGGATTTACCGGTTTTAACTAATTGCACATTTGCGCCGACTGCCTGTAGTTTTTGAGTTGAATCAGCTCGATTTAGGTTAAAACCTACGCCGATAGTAGGGACACCTTGGCTATCATAATATAATTTAGGCTTAACTCCTTCGTGTTGTTTAACTCTAGGCAAAATATCTGAAATGATTTGTTCGGGTGGAGTTACTGGTAAAGCAACTGCCGACATTAAATCAGCTGCGCCGATTTTAGATAAGTGCGAAGTTATTTTATCAATAGTGCCGGTATCAAAATAACCAAGCTCGCCATTAATTACATCAGAGATTGTCTTGTATGTATACTTATCCGAACCGGTCATCAACCGATTTAGCGATATAACTGATTGACGGTCAGCTAATTGGAATAATGCATTGAGCAATTTATCTTCATCGGTTCCCATTCCAGTAACCGCAACATTGATCTCGTCAGCAATTTGTGAGATCGTCCAAGCTTCAAATAATAATATTGATCGAGATTTCATAAGGTTATTTATTAACCCCAGCCTCTTCCCGAATGTTCCATCGCCTTAATCCTTTGCTCTTCAAGCCATGTCAAATAGGCTAGGACTTTGTTTAATCTTTCTTTGATTTTGTTAAACATTCTATACAAATTTGTGTTGTTCCACTAAATACTGGAATCGGTGATGAACATATTTTACAAGAGTTTATCGAATACATCTGTAGTTATCTATAATTTAGAAGGCGGAGGTAATAGAGAACCAGCATACGAATCTTTTACGCTTTTGGAAATAGGAATGGGATTACCGTCCTCGTCTATTCTGACAAATACGATCTTTGTATGCAATACTACTTCTTCCAAATGAGTGTAGACGTTGAATGAACGCGCTTCAACATTAAAAGTTGCAGAGGTATTGCCAATCTTAATTAGCTCTCCATATATTTTTACTAGAGAACCTTCTTTTGCTGGTTGTTTAAATACACACTCATCGATTCGAACAGTAACCATTCGTCGATTGTGGCAGATCTCCATCGAATAAGCAGCGGCTGCTGCGTCCAACCAAGCTAATAGTTTTCCACCAAATAGATTGCCGTGAAAACCTAGATCTGATTTTTTTACCGGGTGAGTTGCTAATAATTCCATTATTGTCTATGATATTCTAAATATTTTACTAAAACTTTGTCCGTTGCGTCAACTGATAAATCTTTTAATTGAAAAATTTTCCAAGAATCTAGCGCATATTTTCCTAGTCCTGGCATTTTCTCGAGAATAGAGATTGGTATTTCTTTGGGTGAGTATGTACTAATTGCTGAAAGCCATGCTCGACTAAATGCCAGTAGAGTCTTAGCACGTCGGTTATAGAAACCGAGCGATCGAATCGTTTGGCTAATCTCCGCATGTTCTGCTCGAACTAGTTCGTGAGCAGTCGGCCACTTATCAAAAAAAAGTGGACGACACGCATCCACTTGTTTCCAGCTTGTTTGGTTAAGCATTTGACAAACGACTAACATTTGCCAAGGATCTTCAACTAATTCTTCTTGCCTAGTTCTAACTGGCTCCATTATCGAATATGATTGCTCAAATAATCCAAATGTCTTGCAGTTTCTTGCCTTTTTAGAAATTTAGTTAATTTACGTTTAGCCAACCAAAATCTCCAGAAAAGATTATTAAATGGATTGAATTTAACTGTAGCTGGCACCGTCCAGGAAAGTCGGCCGTCTAAATACACTCCATCATAATTTAGGGTAAATGCATAGGATTTCCTAGCGCCAGCTGGCGAAGAATATTCTGGACTATGGAACTCTAGCCAACTGTATCCAGCAGCTCCACAAGATTGCATTGTCCAATTATTATAGTCAGTTTCCATTGAAACAATCATAGCTTCAGTGTAGACTTGATTGATCTCTTTGATGTTCATGTTATCCAAATTTTGCGATGTTTTTGTATTTGCTTTTAATCTCAGCTATTTCGTTCATAGCCTCATTAAACTTGGCCTTGATCTCGTCATTCACAGTAAAATCCAATATCACATTGCAATTTGGGCAAACTGAAACTGGGTTTTGCATTATAAATTGGAGATCAATGCCTAATGGCGTTTTACAATAGGGACACGGTAATGCCATTATTCTTCATGATTGGTTGTAGGTTTATGGCCGAACCAAAAATCAATTATTTTACCGAAATTTCCAATCAGTGCACCAATTAGAACAAGAATTAGTTCCTTCCATTCTCCGTCAAGCGGACGTTGGGTTTGAATTTCAAAGAATATAAAGCCTAGTGTAAACGCAAAAATGCTGGTTACAAATATGCCGAATCGCTGTCGGTGTTTGTCGGTTGTAATATCTTTCATTGGTCTATCTTTAGATTTTGAATTTTTCTTTGAATTTGGTAATTCTAATTCCGGTATCATCTTTGTAATTTGTTAGCAGGTTCATTCATCTGTTGAATCAGCATATCGACTAATCGCGAAACAGCTTCCGGTTTATCGTTCTTCTTAAATTTAATTTTGATTGTTGCAACCCCATCTTTATTTGGAGTATCGCCATCTACTGATATGTTTGAAATTTGGTGACAGTACTTGTCGTTACCCTTTTGCTTTTGTCTTTCAAATATTGGCAACAGCTCTTTCTTCAGATCAGATGGAGTGTCTCCTTCAGATAGCAGCCTTGCCTGAAATTCAATATCTAATTCGTCTAAGCCAATTGACGAATGATCTGCTAGAATATAGAGAGGAACTGCAATCTCTGAGTCGCCTATTTTAAAAAGCTGAGTAACTGGATCTCCTTCTTTATCGAAATACTTAGACAGAGTATTAATATGCTGTCTTTCTTGAATCGACAGCACGATCTGAGCTGCCTCTTGCAGGCCTCCCAATAATTCTTCTAAGTTAACTTTAGCCATAATTAGTACAGTCGATTAATAGTTATACTACCAAAAATGGAATTAGTTTAGCAAAAAAAAGGGCCAGCTGAACTGGCCCTTATCAACTACGAATTGATTCGTAATTACTTATTTGGATCGCCGGTTAGCGGGATCAACGATGGTTCTAACATTTGAGTCAAATAGTCAGATAGTTTCATCATACCTTCGGTTGGTGGTAATTGTTCAGCATGCACTTTTACGTTATACTTGGCAGAATTATCTGTGCTGCGAGTATTTTCTTTGTGTGTTGCAACTTTACCTGCCATACTTACTGAGTACTTCATTCCCCAGAATCCGCCAGAAGCAGAAGCCGAAATTGATGCTTCAGTATCAGTGCTTGACTTATCAACTTCAGAAGTTTTTACCTCCATTGTAAATTCAATGTCTGCTGAAGTAATTGCTAGTGAAGGAATTGGAACTAGTGGTAACATCGGAACTTTTGAATACAAAGTTTGTAGTTTTTGTTCTCCAGTGCTACCATCAGTAACAACACGATTCATCTCTACGTCCAATGAACGAGCAGAGGTTTTGCCTGTTTTTTCGTCTTTTACGAATGCTACTTCAGAAATGTATTTCCAAGTTACATCATTTAATTTTGCTTGTCCTTTTGCCATACCGACAATCGGAGATACGATGAGGTCTTCAATTGGTAACCCTGAAAACTGTTGTGCGATGTTATCAGCCATATGTAATCTAAATTTAGATTATTTATCTGGCTATCGACAACACATTTTAACAAAAATTTTCTTGAATTGAGTTACGGTGACACCCATAACCCAGGTAAAGACTGCAATATAAACAAGGACTCGATTTAGCATAATTTAATGCTATTTATCGGAGTCTGTCTTTTCCGGATTAGTCGAATCGATGCCCAAAGTTTTGAGCCTAGCTAGATCGTCAGTCGTTAGGATCTGGACCTCAATGCCCAATTCCAACAAACGGATCTGCTCTTCGACCGATAACTGATCGGCCACTGTTATTTTTGGTGTGATTGGCCTGCTTGTATCCAATTGTCGAGTTTATTAATTAGCGGTAAAGATTTAACCCATGTGATGGCATCAGCAAACGTCTTAAAATAGAATTTAGCGGTTTGCCCATCGACAAACATAATCTTTACTTCGGCTTTACAAATAATTTCATTACCAACGATTTCATATCGATCGCTATGCTCTTTTAAAAATTCCCAAGGATATTGATATTCAGTCGTCCCTTTTTCCCAATAATCTCGGTCCATTACTGCTCTATCTTGATGGGCTGCGACCAGGCCAAAAAATTTGGAAACAATTCTTTCTGGTCGAATGCTAAAGCGTTCGCTTGCGTGTTCCTTATGAATTTCAAAAGAAACAATCATATCGGGATTAAGTCTACGGGTTTTCATAATCAATAATTTAAAAGTTGCCAAAAACCTATTCCAGCTAGGAAATAGATCAGGTTATTAAGCCATTTTGGGTAGTTTTCCATGGGTATAATTTACCCAAAATACAAAAATACTGGTTAAGATCGGTCCTTTAGCTCTTGAATTTGACCTTCAGTAAAACCAAATCTGCGTAACGCCCGATAGAATGGATCAAAGCCAGGACCTCCATATACTCGCCAAACAGCTTTAGCTCTACGAACAAGCTTTTTGACATCAGTAATAAGTTTAGCCATTTTTTCAGCCTCACTTGCAATTGGCATGCCATCTTCACTACGAACTCCACGACTAACTGCCAAGTTTCGAGCTCGCATCATATCTTTAGATTCAGGAGATTCCCACCTAACTATAGATGAGTATTGACGATTTTCCTGTTCAGTAGGTTGCGGATTAAGACCAAGGTCCGCCATGCGGTCCCGCTCATCCCAGCTAAAACCATCCGACTCAAATACTCTCCATGACTTAAGATACTTCATGGAGTTATTTATTCGCCAGTGTAGATCAGATTTAAATCCGCTAATTCCGAATCAACATCAAATAGATTGAAGTCATCTGCTAATTCGAGTAGAACTCGAGCATCGTTAAATGATTTAGCTGAGAGTAGTTTGGCTTTAACCCACTTAGTTAGTGCAGTTTGATCAATATTCATAGTAGTTAGGAAAATTCAGTTGACCTTGAAACACGGAGACCATCAACTATCCGGTCCCAATATTTTGGACCCCAGACATGAGCACCATTTTTACGTTGTTCTTCTTCATATGCTGCATCATAGATCCAACCATCAGGTTCTCCCCAATTAAATGCCATATCTAGAAAAGTCTGTGGATCCCATTCCTCGCCGTACTCGTCAACGACTCGGCCTGAGAGCACGTACTTGATCAGCTCAACCTTATTTGAGTAGTGTCGGTCTTTGTGAAAATTCCAACAAAACTTCCAGCCACCGGATCGTTTGCCTAAATGGACCTTAGTGTCGGCCATAAATTCTGACCATGGACTATCATATTCCCATTCGCCTGCTGGAATAGTGCCAAAGGACCGTTTAATATCAGAGGGCTCCATTCGCATTTCAGCAATTCTTTTTTCCAATCGAGTCTTTCTTTCCTGCATTTCAAAGGCAGTTGGAATTCTATAATAGTTGGTTCCCATCCTTGTTAAATTAATCTAATGGAGACTAATATACTTCAAGCCTGGACTAATTGGTTAGACTCTATAGAAGTTTAGGCCTGGTGCTGGATTTGCATTTTGGCCAGCCGTTAGCTTGGCAAGCACATCACGAATTTGAGAAAGGCTTACTGTATAATCGCTAACTCCGTTTTCAACATAACGCCCGATCGTAAAGCCGCCATCCTCTTCTTTTTTAAGATATTTGAAATTCATTGGTACCTCACCCTTAAGTAATTCATATCCCATTAATTTATAGGTATAGGTTTTACCAGCAGAGTTAGTAACCTTAAATTGATTATGGATTTTCTTGTCCATAACTTTAGTAATTACACAGCTCGGAGTTTTATAGGTAATCTTGGCATATGGATCGGGATCGCTCTCTACATTTAGCATTTCAACTGACCCAGTGTCTTCATCAGCTTCATTAAGTTTCGCCCATTCCCAAAAGTTCTTTAACATTGTCGTTATGCTATTTTTAATTAGTTACTAGACCACCCTGACTGGTTTACTTAGGCGTTGGTCCACTTTGCCTGCAGCGATTGCCTCTTGCCAACGGTTAACCCAAGGCATGAGCCAATGATACCTTCGACTTATTAGAGGCGAAGTTATGAGGTAAAGCTGGTGGCCGCTTGGCAAATACTCGAGCAGGATTCTCCACTGTGAATCACCAAAGCGATCAGTGTGTCGGATTGGCAGGTTGGGCCAATTCCTCTCAATCTTTGGCAGGATATTGCTAAGTTCAGCAAGACTGAGACCGGCACTGAGACACTTGACATAGGTCGTTATGAAAAGCTCGCTGGCTGTCTCGCCAAAGAGCTCATAGAGCTTGGCAGTAATCAGCTCCTCAGCTTCAGTTCTTCGATTTCTAGTTTCAACGGTTTTGCGGCTCGGCAGGAAAGGTTCCTCTATTGCAAATCGGTCAGCAACCTCCCGCATCTTGTCCTTGAAAAAGCCCAAGCCTCCGCGTGGTGTAGACTGAATTAGCACGTGCAATCGCTTGCCTATCATTTGTCGAACGTAACCGGTCTTTTCATAAAAGACCAAGTGCTCAATATTGGCACTATCGGCGGATTGACTCGCATTATCGCGTTGCCAATCGAGTGTGCCCTGTGCAAGCTGAATGATTGATGAGACTGGTTTAAAGCCGACCTCCCATAAGGCCTCGGCCTCTGGCTCCCTAACTGCCGCGACTGCTGGAATCTCACGCAGTGCCTCAATGCCAGCCTCCGACCAAATCTCAGAGGTACCGGCCTCGGCTAGGAGTTTGCGAATTACGGTTCGCATTGCGGGTGCAGCTTCAGCTGAGGTCATAAGGCCTGCATCCAGCATTCGCTGAATCTCGTCCAGTGACCAGTCCTCGTTCTCAAATAGCGCAAAGGGCAAGAGGTGTTTCATGCGATTATTTATTTTAAAAGCCAGTACCTATCGAAAACAGGACCGGATTGGCTTTCTTATAGCCTTGGTTATTCTTTTCAATTGTAGTATTAAATCGTAGGCTGGTATTTAGGATAAAGTTCTTGCCTACCTGCCAGTCGGCTTGTGCACCGTAATAGGCATCCAGATTAAAATCGGCCAGGTAACTAATCTTCAGGGTACCATCGGTAAACGATCTGTGAATATCGCTAACTAGAATAATTTGTGGCGAGATGGTGACCCGCTTCTTTTTAACCGGATAGGAATAGACAATTAGGGCTCGGGTTGTTAATTGCCTGGACGGTGGCATGACCGGATAGATGTTTGCAAGCCAGTTACCCAGCGAATCCACCGTATATTCACCCTGCCATGGGCCCTGCCATTCGCCCCACCAGGTTCGGCTTGCGGTTAAGTTATAGCCGATTGTGCCAACTCGCCGAGTCTTAATCATATCGATAATCGAGAAATTGATATTTTTTTGAAAATCAAAATCGGTTGAGCCAATTACCTGTAGCGTTGTATTACGGCGGTCGCCCTTTTTAGAGAGACCGTATCCTATGCCATAATAGTTCCAGCCTGGATTAATCGATAAGATGCCAGCATGGTGCCACTTATCGGTGGTTGACGCCCGGTTAAGGGTCAGGTTAAGTGTGGTTGAGACCCGACGGCCGACAACACCGAGCGACAGGTCTGACGTATTTAGGATATCTTTTGAAAAATCGATATAGGCCTGTGTTGTGCCCAGGCCGAGCCATTCTGAATTAAATTCAAATAGCTCTTGTGCTGTCAGCTTTAGCGTATCAGTTGCGGGTTGAGCAAATACAGTTAAGTGAACCGCTAGTAAAAAGCCGGTAAGCCTCCATTTCATGGGATTATTTATTCATAATCGTCAGCTGCCTGGCAATCGACAGCCCAAATAGGATTTGCCAAACTGCGGCGATCTCAACCTGATCGAGTTCCGGAAATTGAGCAGCCAATTGGGCCAGAATCTGGGCCTGTCTAGTCTCCGACATCTCAAGCTGGCCAGTGCTGGCCTTGAGCCGGCCGATTTCGTCAGCCAGCTGGAGTCGGTGCACCAGGTGCTGGGCTAGGGCCTGATCGACTGCATCGATCTGGGCCCGGAGTTTGGCTAGTGCAGCCTCATAGTCGGCCAAATTAAAGTCCTCCCCATTTTTTAAAGTCTTCATTGTAGTTATCAAACATTTTTAAGAGACCCCACAGAAGGAGCAGGGCTATCCACTTAAACGGCAACGCGAGTATTCCAAGTATAGTCTTCATCGCTAGTTAATCTACCCAACCTCCCCGCGCTAGGCCTTTTTTCGTCCAAAAACACGAGTGCGCGCCCTACCAATCTTATAATAAAACTCTATAGGCTACTCTTCTTTCTACTCTTCTTACTCAATAAGATCTAAAAGAAAAGAACAAACCTACCTAGCCTAACAGACTCCTTTCAGATAGACCCCAGCCTATAGACAACCCCAGCCCTACAGGCCCAGACCCAGGCTCTGCAGATACCAGGTAGCCAGGGAACCAGACCCAGCCTGCCCAGGAACCCAGCCTACCAGGACTACGGAGTCCCAGCAGCCTGCCCTAGGGGGTACCACTGGGCGTATTTAAACGGGACTACGGAGTGGGGCTCTCGGGGGGCCCGGAAACGGAAGAGTCGCCAGGTCGAGAAACCAGGCTGGACCTAGTGGACCTAGCTGTGAACTGTTGTAAAGGGGTCTCGAGAATGTCCAGCTAAGAGACTATAAATAACCCCATGGAGATTAACAATTATCAGGATCCCGGCAGACCGGGCGAGTTTGGGCCAAGTGGAGATCTGGTGCCGTCTAAGGAGGCTATGGCCAGGCTGGGGGTTACGTGGAAGACGATGCAGCGCTACATGAAGGAGGGTAAGCTGACACCCTATAGGAACTCGATAAACAGGCGGGTCTACTTTGATGCAGACGATCTACTTAAGATCTTTGGCCGCAAGCTCTCGAAGAATCGCCGGGTTGTTGCCTACTGCCGGGCTGCTAGACTCCAGGATCAGGGCTCGGCTGGTGTCTCGGCTGAAGAGAGGCTGTCGAAGCAGATAGACCGTGTGCAGACCTACTGTGCTAAAGCGGGTATCCAGATAGACGAGGTAATTGCTGATGTAGCGGGCGCGACCCAGATCGAGGAGCGGAGTGCTGGCTTTAACCGGCTAATGGAGGCTGTTCTTACAAAACAATGCGGCGTGCTGGTCGTCGAGAACTTTGACCGCATAGGCCGCTGGGCCGCTGCTGGTTTCATGAAGAGATTTCTGCTCTGGCACGGGGTCGAACTGGTCGAGATCATGCCCACCTGGCAGCTCGAAGAATACCGCATCGAGGCCAAACAGGACCTGGCCGACGTGCTGGTCGAGGCCAAAAAGCTGATGGGCGGCGGGCTGTAGAAACTGTCGGAGCCCTGGCCCTGGTGCAGGTCGGAGTATACCTCCCGAGAGCTCTTGACCCACGTCCAATTTACTGGTATTAATATACCCAATCTGGCAGGGGCCTGGCCAGCTCTTTACTACGGAGTCCGGTAGGCCCTCGCCCGCTGGAGACGGTGGACCCGCCCGCTCGGGACTAGGGAGTAACCCCTTCGGGGCCACGACTAGCCCAAGAAGCCAGCCGGTACGGGACTAGGGAGTGCCGCGGGGGAGGCCCCCAATTAGACCTGCCCAGGCTCTCGAGACCAAGTCACACCCCAAATTCGAGCAATTTGACCAGGGGCGGAGGGGCTCCCCGGGCTGGAGTGAAGGGGCCTAGCCTCACCCGGGCCGGCACCGCGAGGGGTCGCCTCTCGTTCACCAGAATGTGATATCACTGCAGCGATAAATAGTAATAAAATCCGTTAGTAGATGGCAGCAGGAAAAGGAACCGCTAAATCTTCAAAGAAGACCCAGACAGTCTCTGTCCGTGTTGAAAAGAAGGTTAGCCGCCCGGGCGTACATGCAAAGACCAAGACTTCTAAGAACAAGACTTCCAAGAATTATAAGAAGCCTTACGTCGGTCAGGGTCGCTCACATTAAAAAAGGGAACCCCTTGGCGAGAGGTTCCCTGGTCGTAGACGGCATCGAAAGTTATAGGCGTACTATTCGATACTTATCTTTTTTATACTAGGACTAGGGAGTAAGTTTTACTGAAGTAACTAACCAACAAAAGGGACCCGTGAGAGTCCCTTTGCTGGTTATTGGCCCCCGGCTAGCAGACTTCTACTTCTGCTGCAGGAACTGTTGGAGCTTCTGCTTCCAGATCGGCAGTCGCTTCGTCGATCATTCGGTCTGACCAGATTACCGAACCTGATTCAAGCTTATAATAGAGCCTCATATCCACGGACGAGCCGCCGCGCCGGTTCTTCGAGAAAGAAACGTATCGGCGGCTCTGCTCGTCCTTGCGGATTTCCATCATGGCTGTGGTTGCGTGTTTTAAATAGGTACCGCCGACATAGGTACCAGACTTGGTCATGTGTTGGATTGCAAAGACTGTCTTACCCAACTTATCAGCCGACTCAATCAAGAGATTAGTCAACCAGGTTGCAGCCCTATTAGATTTCCATCCGAGGACGTCTGTCATCTTAACTACTACGTCTTGATAGGAATCTATTAGGATAATATCATGTTCTCCCTTGAGTACATTCTCTAACATCTGGTCAAATCGGACATGGATATAATCAGTCAATAATAGGGTCGGAACCTGAGAGATTGCTGGATTCTTCTGGTAATAGAAGAACAGATCGTTGCGAGTCATTTCGCTTGAAATGTATAAGACCTTGGCCAACGGATCGGCCCAGCAGATTTTGGCTAGAACATCCAGCATTACTGTTGATTTACCAACTCCACTCTCGCCGACTACAATATTAGCGGTGCCCGACAGAATACCTCCCTCTTGGTCATGGTCCGAAAACATCTGGTCGAGAAGAGAGTTAGTCTTCCAGCGGCGGAATTCCGGAAAGGTCATGCTGCCAATGTTTAGAATCTGCGGCTCGATTGGAACAGTTTCTATCATAACATTAATCTGGCCAGGCAATTCATGTCGCATCTTCTTGACGACCCCATTGAAGAGACCATATGAGACATTATACTCTAGTCCTGATTCCTGCTCGGAATCCTTGAATCCCTGGTAGAGTTCTTGTACAGATAGCGTGGCCGGAACCTTTGACTCATGGTGCTGTGCAAACCACTGTCTTACTAAGATTTCCTTGCGGCCGATTTTTTGATCGTTCATGTTGCTTTTATTTGGTTGTTTAGTAATAAGATAATATACTCTTTCCTGGGTTAAGCAGGCGGGATTTACCACCAAGAATCATAGAAGACTTTATCTCCTTCTTCAATTGCTTGTCTCGCTGCTTGAATAAACTTGAGATCGTCTTCGGCTTCGTTTCCATAGGACTGGCCAAAGAAAAAGCCGGCAGTGTCCGGTAGCTTGGCGTAATTGATGTCTGCTTCCAAAATATAGAGATCGTCGAGAGTCAGCTCAACTGGCGCGCAGTTGAAGGATTCCTTTTGACCGCCCTTTTGATAGTAGAGCCTCTCCATCCAGCCGTGCAGGTTTGGATGCTTACGCCAATAGTGCAAGTCTTGGTTCTCGCCTTGGATGTCTTTGCCGTAAACTTCTTCCTGAAAATCTACTGGCTTGCTGAGCTGTACCGACGTACGGTACGCATACATATCTAGTCCCATAATTAAAAAGGTATTGCTTGTAAAGCAATTGATTCTTCTTCAACTGCATTGTCTACGAATGCACGGTCTGCCCATGTCTTAGCACTTACCCGCATGTATTGGACTTGACTGTATAGATTAGTATCCAACCAATATGAATTGATTGTACCGACATCCAATCCTTCGAGAATCGCAGTATCAATAACCTTGATCTTCTTTCCAGTTCGGGCAAAGACGGTTAGCCAAACACTAGACCCAGCCGGTTGGAACTCGACGGTCTGTAGAGCTCCTTTCTTCCAGCCGTTCAAGACCGAAGCCGGATGATTGGAATATAATTCGTTATCGTAGTCTCGGCATTCATGAATGGTCATGAAGCCTGCTCGACACTTAGTAATTACCCGGAATTTTCCATGGCGGCCTTGCATAAAATCTGATTTACTCAAGCCAATCGTATCAATAATCTGTCTCATAGTCCTAAGATTTGAATTCCTAATTTGGTTAAGGTGTTAATATTTGATTTACTTACGCTGGCCATTTTCGCCTGGCCGCTGATCGTTAAGATTACAGTTGGGCCGTGCATAGACCAGATATAATCTCTTTGGTTTTCTAGACCGATTGCCTTAAGCAATCTTTCGGCGTGGGTGTTAATCTGCATAACTACCCTCCTTAATGTCCATGAAATAACCTAAATGGAAACCATATCCCGCTTCTTTAAGATGCTTTGATACTTGATGCGCAATCTCTACACGAGGTTCAGTATCGTGTACCTCGCCGTGCTTTACTGCAATCTTATCCATGCCTTCTTCGACCATGACCAAGACCTCAGGTCCAGTGTAACGACGCTTTGAACTTATTCGCTTAGCAATTCTTTTTACGAGCCGGCTACATTCGGCATCGCCAGCTTTCGTAAACATTTCGTAGTACTCAGCTGGGACTTTTGTTTTTTCCATGTTGTTTTTATTTAGTTGATATAGTAAATATACCACAAAACTATTGAAACTGAAAAAACTTTTGAAACTTTTTTTACAAAAAAATGGGCCGGATTTCTCCGACCCATTCTTACTAACCAATTATTATGCAAACAGAAACTAAACTAAACTAAACTTGTACTCTGGGCCGGAATCGAACCGGCATGGACCTTTCGGCCCGAGGGATTTTAAGTCCCTTGCGTCTACCGGTTTCGCCACCAGAGCAGGGAGGTCTATCGACCTCTTTCGAGCACTGCGCGCTGTTCAGGTGTTAAGGCGTCCATTCCCTGATCCGCGATAACATCTAAAACCTCATCGACCGTCCATTCACGGCGAGCTGGTTTTGGAGCATCACTTCCCATTACCTGATCGATCTTGTTAAGGAACTCTTCCGGTAGATTGAACTTAGCGTCCTCACGTTTAAAGATGAAGAAGTTAGGTCCGAGTTCTTTAAGCTCTTGAGCGATTTGGGCTACGTCTGAGTTCGTATTAAATACGGACATAATAGCACCAGGAACTGGGGTTGCAATCGCCTTGCCAATCATGTGTGGAGCTAGGATAGCTGTGATGGCAGGGTTGGGAACTTCGCCAAAGCGAATCAAAATAACTTGTGTCATAACGTTGTTTTTATTTGGTTGATATAGTAAATATACCAAATAATTATGACACAAAGAAATATTTGCAAATATTTTTATTTTGATTCTGGGCCTTTACGTCCTTTAGACTTTGCATCAGGTGCAGGCACTTGAGTCTCAGTCTTCTTTGCTTTAGGCTTGTAGTAATGCTTCTTCTTTGGCTTAGGTTGCTCAACGTGTGGAGCTTCTGATAGAGAGATTGCCTCTTTCTCGAAAACTGCGTTTGACACTGGAGCGGGCTTCGCTGGTTCCGCCTTGACGGCTGGCTTTCCAAAGAATAAGTTTTTTAACCAATTAAACATGTCTATTCTGGTTTTTTTATTTTATACTCTTATCTATCGCGGGGTTTTAACCTAAAAAAAAGGAGAGCCGCCAAGCTCTCCTTTCTGAGCACTAGCACTAATGCTAGCTGTTGACACGCACGGTCAACAAGGTATTAATCGTAGGTATACTTTGCTTTCTTGATTGATACTTTATTATCGTCTACTTCAAGTTTACCAGAATCCTCGCGGTCTTCTCCCTGCCAGTATACAATACCATTCAGCTTGACTCCCCACTTATCGAAGAAATGGGTAATCAGATAGTTTAACCATTCTGAATAATAATAGAATTTTTCTCCACCATCCCATTCGAGACGAGTACCTTCTTTATCAACTGTCCATTGGCACCACAGACCCGGCACAGCTTGACCAGTTGCAATCATCTCTTGCCATAGATTCCAATAGGCCATCCAATCGTCTTGTTTAGCTGGTGTGCAAGGCGGCTCGTTATAGTCAAGGATTGTTTCGTCCCGGTCTTGACCACCGAATCCACCGCCGCCGACAAAGTATTCTCCTTCACGGCCATAGATTTCTTCACGAGTCTTTGCAAACGGATTACCGTGCTTGCCATTGTAGACTGCATGTAGTTTATCTACATCTCGACGCATGTGTCGAACGTCATTAAACTTTTGAATGTAATCTCTTTCGGTTTCGGTGAGCGGTCTGCTTAATTCAAAGTAGCCGTCAAATTCTGTTGTGTAGCCCATGTCTTTATTTTTATTTGGTTTGTAAAGCTAATATACCAAATAATTTTTAATTGGACTAAAAAAACTGAAAAAACTTTAGAGAGTTTCTGTGCCCTTTCTGATTATGGGCATTTCGGCAATCCACCAAACCTCTGCATCAGGTCTCCACATTGCAGCTTCCAGACTCTCGAACTTATCGGAATTCCAGACTCTAGCTGTTTCGGATTTACGGAGCTCGGTCAGTGCTTTACGTTCAGCAACGTTTGGGTTCGAGATAGAACCTTTAAAAAGTATCCATTGATAAGCTGCCCTAAAAGAAGTCAAGGCCCCCATATGTTGGACGCCTTGAGAATCTTGTTTAGATACAATAAATAAGGTTTTACTCTTTACTGTCCTGGGCATCTTCTAACCAGATTTTGATTGACCATATAAAGATTACGGCCAATGATATTGAACACCAAGTAATCATAATTAATTTAATGAGTCTTTAAGACGTTTAAGCTCAGCACATTTCTCGTATTCTTCCTTGTTCTGGAAGTAGTCAATCATTGTTGCTAAGGCCTGCTGCTTGCCCTCGACTGGAGTCAGATCGTGAATTGCATCTTTAAAATCTCCACGTAAGGCCTCATACAATCTTTCCATGAAAGCATCATAGTCAGTGTATCTCAGCTTTACTAAGCTGACAAGCGCTGATTGATATTTAGGTACATCTTGCATTGGAGAGGCAGTGTTTTTATTTATACTAGACATTGTTCTATTTGTAAGTCTTTTTTTATAAAGCTATTATACTATAAATCTAGAGTTTGGTCTGATTGTTTAACTTATGGCTGCAATAATTAAACATATTATGATGCAAATATAACAAAAAACGGGCCTACTTGGCCCGCGTTATTGATAGAGTTACTAGGGAGTCCCTGCTCAGTTAGCAATCTTTGCCGCTAACTGCTTCATCTTTGCTCTTGACATCTTCAAACTGCGACCGACTTCTGGTACAGTCTTGCCAGTTTGTTCAGCGATTTCCTTTACCGACATACCGTCTCCGACCAGGCCGTAAGAGAGCTCGACGATTGCGCGGTCCTCGTCCTTGAGCTTGCCAAGCAAATAGTTAACAATCTTTGTTTTCTCAGCTCGCTCAAAGTCTTCATAGACATCTGGATTTACCGCACAGAGCACATCGCCTAGCGTTGTGCTGTCGTGGTCGCTCGAATCAAGCGGGCGGTCTAGCTCAACGTTGCGTAGGTTGATTTCTTCTCCCTGAATTTTGCGCTTGTAGATATCGTATTCCTGATTTACAGGAAGTCTGACTGTTCTACCGTACTCGCAAAGAGCAAGGTTAAGACGCTTACGAATCCAGAACTGGGCATAGGATATAAACTTTACATTCTTTTCGCCTGAGAACTTCATCGCTGCTTCAATTAGACCAGCATTACCCTCTTGGATGAGGTCATCAATTGGCAGGCCCATGCCGATAAACTTGTTTGCTAGCTTCACAACGAACTTAAGGTTTGCTGTTACTAGTTTATCAAGTGCGCGCTGGTCGCCTGCTTGAATTCTTAATGATAGTTCTTTTTCTTCCGCCTTGGTTAGGGGCGATGCTTCCTTTTGTATCTCCTTGAAATACATTGGAAGGCTTTCGGTTGTTTCAAATCTGCGTTGCATAATCTTTATTTGGTTTAACTATGTTATATCAAATATAAACAATTATTTTGACATAAAAAAATTTTATGAAGAAAAGTTATTAACATTTTGAACCTTTATTCTTCGTCAAAATAAAGTAATGCTACACATTCAGCGTGTTCGAACATACCCATATCTTCAAACTGGGTATACGCTCCGTCAGGGTCTGCCATTTCGACTACCATTCTGACTTCTTGGACAGTGCTTAGACCGAAGGCCTCGACTGCTTCTAGGATTTTTTCTTTTGTTGCCATGTTTTTATTTGGTTGGTTGATTAATAATTATGGTGATTACTTACTAGGGAGTAACTTCGCTAGCGCCCTAACCTCTGCCTCAGTTAGGAATCTAAATATCGAGAAGCCCTGTGCTGCCTCATTGACTGCCTCGTCCAGCATGTAATCAACATACTCTTCGAAAGATTCAAACTCTCCATTAAGAAAGCCATCATCTTGGTCCGTGAGTGCCATGACTTCAAAGAGCGGCTCCTTTTGGTAGCCGCCTTTGGTCAGCGTGTAAAACGTTTCGCTTTTCATTGTGCTTGTGGAATAAAGATTTGAGAGTTTATGGATACTGACCGCCATTCTCCTGAGAGAAGGTCCCAAAAGGTAACCACTTTTGGAGAAGCTTCCCGCACGCCCTGAGGGTGTTGGTCTGCGGGGATGTGGATTAAATTGGTCGTACCCATTGCGGTGCGGAGGGTCCCATCCTTTTTAACAAAGGCAAACTGTACGAGTCCGGTGCGGAGCATTTCTTTGAGCTGCGCTGGTTCAACTGGTGCTTGATGTTTGTGTAGCATAATTATTTGGTTTTATAGAGTAAATATAAACAAATATTTTGAATAAGTACAACAATTATTGAAATTTTTTGAAAAAAGTTATTAACATTGGGCCGGCTCTATTGCTAACCCAATATTAATTAAACCTGTATAGTAATTAACTAGCTCCATAAAACTTGGCATATCAGATATTTTATCCAGTGCCCGCTCTCGATCGATTGGCTTGATGGTAGACCAAGCCGCAGCTGTTGCGTTGCGGAGGTCGTAGCCGGTTCCCATCCAAGCCAGGATTTTTCTCGAGCTATCGGGTGAGATTGCACCAGGAATTCGGAGGTCCGGAACCCAGCCTTGCTCGTACTTGTCGAACTCGGCCCGGCTATTTGGTGCTATTACCTTGCGACCGATGAGTAGAGCCAGCTTACCCAATTGTTTACCAGTTGTCCGACTGTATCTGCCATACGCGTAAATAGCATCTTCTTTTATTAGTGCTACTTCCGTATCGTAGCTGATTACTCGATTACCCACGACATGTAGGTTATCATTGATTCTTAAAGTTATTGTTTCCATATACTATAAATATCTTTACTTTTAGGAAAAGACCTCTACTTTAGAAAATAATTTTGCATAAGTATCCGCAACTTTAATTGGACCTGCAAACTTGTTCGCTCGACCCCATATCTCTGCTTTCCCCGAATGTGAACAAATCGGAACGACAGTAAATACTACATCTCCTGTTTCCAAGTCACAGATACGAAAATCATCGTAGGTTGGGCCAACCATCGGACAGTTGTTCTTAAAGAAAACATAATGTTTCTCTGGATCGAGGGAAGGATTCGATTTAAGAAACTTAATTACCTTTGGCATTAACCGCTCTCCACGAATTCGGAGAGACGAGTCCTTGCAGAACCAGTCGTAGAATCCATAGAACGTGCAGACATCTCCGCCTGAATTAAGAATCGCGCGATTATTTTTCCATGCTGCGATTTGCTGTTTAAGATTTGTTGTTTTCATGATTGATTTTTTAAAAGAAAATAATTAGTTTACTTGTGCTCCGCAAATACTACATTTAATAAGAGAGATTCCGGATACGTGTCGAACCGCGACATAGGTTTTAGGATGGGTGCATTTAGGATTTGACATAATTTGTTTTTTCGTTAAGTAAATATACCAATAACTTTTGAAATAAAAAAACTTTTTTTAAAATTTTTTGAAATTAAGCCAGACCTAAAGTATGTAATCTAAGCCTGTCAATTAAATCTTCGATTACATACTCTGGAGAGTTACCTCGGATACGGAAGGCATCTGTAATGAACTCATCACCGACCTTCTGTGGTGCTCCCTTCAGATCGATTAGCTCGTTACGGGAGCAATCGAAACTCCCTCCAACCTTCGGTGGTGCTCCATCCAGAGAGGTGAGCTTGTTGTAGTAGCACCAGAAATTCCCACCAACCTCCTGAGGTGCTCCCTTCAGAGAGGTGAGCTCGTTGTAGTAGCACTGGAAACTCCCTCCAACCTTCTGTGGTGCTCCCTTCAGAGATGTAAGGTTGTTGCCGAAGCACCAGAAACTCCATCCAACCTTCTGTGGTGCTCCATCCAGATCGATTAGCTTGTTACAGGAGCACCAGAAATCCCCAAGGACCTCCTGTGGTGCTCCATCCAGAGAGGTGAGCTTGTTGTAGTAGCACTGGAAACTCCCTCCAACCTTCTTCGGTGCTCCCTCTAGTGAAGTGAGCTCGTTTTCGCTGCAATTCAAACTCCCACCGACCTTCTTCGGTGCTCCCTCTAGTGAAGTGAGCTGGTTTTCTTCGCAAACGAAATCCCCACCGACCTCCTGAGGTGCTCCCTTCAGAGAGGTGAGCTTGTTGTCGTCGCAATAGAAACTCCCTCCAACCTCCTGAGGTGCTCCCTCCAGAGAGGTGAGATCGTTGCCGGGGCAAGCAAAATCGCTACTAACCTTGCCGAACTTAATGCCAGATAGAGTCTTTACCCGACTACCACTACAATCAAACTCACCATTCACATCCACAAGCCCAGTTGACGGGTTATAAGTCCAGCTGCCCTTGGTGTACTTGTTCAAGAAGTCAATTTGTTTTTTAGTTAAGTTTTTCATATTGTTTTTATTAGGTTGCTTATTCAATAATAATACTGATATTTGACAATAAAAAACTTTTTTTGAAAAAAAGTGAATTTTTTTTACAAATAAAAAAGGGGCTCAGCTGTTGCTGGCCCCTGGTAAAGATAAGTTACTAGGGAGTACCCGAACTCGCTATGAAGCGAGCTCGAATACTTCGGCCGGATTGAATCCGCGTTGGGTTGCAATCATGTGCTTGAGACAGTGGGGTCCGATCGCGGTTGAGATTGACTCGGGATGGGTCAACGGTAAGCCACATTTGCAGCATCGACCCTCGTGGTAGAGATTGATTTTACCGCGGAGGCTTTCCGGATTGGCAGTTACGGCTTTCAACCAGCGGAAGACGCGAGCGACCTGCTCGTCTGGAGAAACCTTGCGGCTGAGGTACCAGTTGCCTTCTTCAGTATTCACTGTGCCGGCATAGAGGTAGCGACTAACTCTGTCGCCGAGTAGAGAGACATTCACGTGGAACAGGGGCAGGAGTTTCTTGCGGTCCTGCTTGTCACGGGCTTGAGAGACCTTAATGGTCATGTGGGTACCTGCCTCGAGGTTCTCAAAGGTAAGTACTGCGCGGCCAGCAAAGAACAGGGTTGGGAGGGCTTTGATGGCTACGTTGGAGCGGTTGATTCTGCGTTGCATAATTATTTGGTTTTAATGTTAAGTAAATATAATACCAAAAATCGAAATAAAAAAATATTTTTTGACTTTTTTTGAAAATTTTTTTGGAAAGAAAAGGGCCGA
>SXGQ01569387.1_pt1 | contig 40074 bp, 43 predicted proteins | sample 3178371 | NCBI WGS metagenome assembly SXGQ01 (sample SAMN11356859, study PRJNA531348) | freshwater metagenome | isolation source: freshwater sample F1-20 | place: China: Fuxian Lake, Yuxi | collected 2017-12-25
CCCGTAGATAGTCCTTGGTTTTCCATTCTACTATAGGCTATGATGTAAGTGTTTAGGCGTTTGCAAAACGGTCGTCGCGTGTCAGGTCATTCGCAGTCACATTGCCCATGAAGACACCCCCGTTTTGAGCAAACTCTGGGGAGAATTGTGATTCCGATGTAATGCCTTTAGCATTTCCTACTCCGGATGCCGCTACTACATCCATCCTATTATTCTCTACACCGGGGCCAAAGGAAAGCTCCGGAAATCTCATAGAATCGTGAATAGGGGCCTCCATGTTTTTATCATCATATGGGTCAACTGGAGCAGCCTCCGGGGAAATGGTTGCGGGAACATCGGGCATGGCAGCCGCATTGGGGGCACCGGGTCCACCCGGGCTTACTACTCTGGGCTCTTGTGGAGGTTCCATATATGTTGGAGGTGCCGGCGCAGGAATCGGCATAGGGGGTGTATTAATAATATTCTCTTGAAGTGCGGCCATAGGGTTGGAGGCAAAGGATTCTACAGGTAAAATACTTAGAGTATTCCATCGAAACCATGTGGGTCTATATGCTTTTACAAGGAGATAGACTACATATAAGAAGACTGCTATAGATATAGCAACAACTAGGCTTTCAAACATCTGGTGCTTATTCGGAAAAAACAAACGAAATAAAAACTCATACGGTTTGTAGAAACATGACTTCCGTATCTGCCCTCGAAGCACTGGTTGATGAAGTTAAAAGGGGTATAACTGCAGCGAAGAGTGATGGCAAGTTGGAAGGGGCAGAAGTGGTTCAAATCGCTGGAGACACTGCTAAAAAGGTGTTTTTGCTCGGGGTAGGTACAATCGCAGAGAAGAAGGCTCTTATATTACACGCTTTACAGAAGGGGCTTGCTGCGGCGGGCGGCCTCCAGGGTCTCGCTGATTTAGAGGCTTCTGGTCCGGCGGGTATTGCCGCTGCAGAGAAGCAAGTTTTGGCTGCTGCGCTGGCGAGTGTAGATAGCCTGATGAAGGTGGCCCCACAACTTTTTGAGCCTTTCCGCGGATGTGTTTCTGGGCTGAAAGCACACCTGTTAAAACTTTTGCCTTTCTGTTCTCAGGCGGCCACAATGGTTTCTGCACTGAATCCGAAGGATGCGAAGCTAATCCAGGAGGCGCTTGCATCTTATAAGAACATTCTAGGGGTTGAACCACCTCCTTCAGAGTTAACGTCCACCCCGGAATCTTTAACTGTGAGGGAACCGACTTCTCCTCCCAAGAAAGATCTAGGGGATATTTCTGGTGCGAATGTATCCGGAACGGCACCCAGTCAATAGGCATTTGTTCAAGTAACTCTCGCACAGGATAATGATTCTCAGATAAATCGACACTTGATGCGTATTCTCTACTCAAGAGGCGCCAACATAGCCATTCTTTTTTTTCATGTGCTTCAATCAAAAAGCCGATATGTTCACCGGCGTCATATATATGTAAAGTTCCCATGGTATCATGGAGTTCTAGTTCTGTAGAGTTCCATGTACACTCGTATAGCATTTATATGAATTCGTGCTTCGCGTTTAGCCCGTTGATTATAAAATTAAAGGACTAAAGGCAGCGTGCTTCTATAGTAAAGTATGCCACCACGTAAATCTACTAGTTCCCTTTCAACAATTCTTCTTACTAAAATGGCGGAAGTAAAAGATATTACCGTTCCTCTAAACGCCGATGGCACTATAGGTATTTCATCAATTCAGAACATTCTCAAGAAGAAAGAACCCCCACAGGTAATAGGCTCTTATAAATATAAATCCCAGACTCTATTCTTAATAGGGTATATCAGTGGTAAGGCGGGTACAGAAAATAAACATGAACTACCTCCTCCACACGACACTATACTCCCCTTTGGAGATATTATCGTCCTCTCCTCTAAGGACCAGAATTCCTGGACAAATCCGGTCCCATTCAAAATGAGCGACTATGAAAGCTTCTATACAAGGGCGTTTGGTGGATTTGATGATTTGGATTCTGAGGAAGAGGGAGAAGAGGAAGTTGTAGAAGATGCAAATGAAATTGTTGACGAGGTAGTGGAAGAAGAGGAAGGAGAAGAGCCCGAAGATGATGAAGGGGGGGATGAAGTTGCCGCTGAATGTAATGATGATATGGAGGGTGACGCAGAACTAGTATCTACTCGTGTGGTGTCAAAGAAAAAGAAACGAACTGGCACAGTAAATATGGTAATGGGTGGTGCCGCACAAATATACGCATCCTATTTACATGTTCCGGAAAAAGATGAAATCTTGGTCGAGTCATTTGAACTACCATATGAAGAAAGAAATATAACTACTCAGCGACGCAGGGTATTAAATATATTGAAAGGGCTGTTTGAAGGAAAATTGAATACGGATGAAACTAGACAGCTGGAGCGCTGTATTTATAATGGCTCAATCCGGGCCGCTGGGCAGCGACATGTAGGTAAGGCGTGGTCGCATAATCCATTTGTTGAGATGTATCAAATGATCGCCAAACATATCGCAGCGAACTTCAATCCAGACGCATATGTAAACAATACGGAGTTATATGCCAGATATAAGGCGGGTGAAATCACCTTTAAAGATATTTCGGAGATGGACACATATCAACTATTTGAAGAACGGTGGAAGGACAGTTTCGCACAACAGAAGGTTCGCGAGAAGAGGCAGTTGGAGGGTGACAAATCCATGGCTACAGATCGGTTCTTATGCGGCAAGTGTGGTAAACGAGAATGTACATATTATGAACTACAGACGCGCTCTGCTGACGAGCCCATGACAATCTTTATAACTTGTCTGAACTGCGGAAAACATTGGAGGCAATAAATATTTACGGGCTATAGAAAATGACAGATGTTTCCGGCGGTCAAGGCACTAGTGTGAGCACGCTTACTGTTCAAGATAAGCTTGGGTTTATCACTACGTTGATTGGCGAAAAGGGTGGCGACCCGTTTCCTATGATGGATCGTGTTTGGGACATATATTCTGGCAAGGGTATTCGTACCGTTTTTTTAACGATTGGCGCCTCCAAATCTGCCTTAGCTGATTTAGAGATTGGTGAATCGCTCGGCTGCCCTATAAATATTGTTACACTGAACGACGCGGAGAAGAACTCTTGGACCGAAGTGGCCAATATTCTGAAGGAGCGGAAGCGCGATGCCGCGACGGCGAACCCTTTTTCTTTAGAGGCAGAGACAAAGTGGATTCTTCCGAAGAACGTGCGCCTTCAGGAGACAGTTCCGTGGTGGGAAAATGGAACTATCGATATTTCTGGCACGGTTTCTCGTGCCCAATGTGTGGGGCAGCTTACTGCATCTATCGCAGCAGCCATGAAGTTGAAGGACAATGCGAATCGCATTGATATTCTGAAGGTGGACACGAGTGCTTCTGCGCCCGGACTTGAGAAGGCATTGCTAGGAGCCATTCTAAGTGCCGGATTTCGTCCTGGAGTAATAGTGGTTCGTTGGTCAAAGATGCCTGATGTTGATCTATCGACAACACTGGCGGCGGGACACCTACAGAGCTGTGGATATTCACTTATTAAAAAAGTGGATAACAAGTTCCTATACTTTTTTACAGACGACGACTTGTACCAACTTTGTAGCTGGGAGGGCCTTGTTGTTAGCAATCCTATTGTAACAGAGATTGTAAACGCAACGAAGGCCCCGGTTCATGCACGTTTCCCGAATGTCTCTCTATAAAATAGGATAGGCAATATGATTTCTGCCCCATTTATAAATAGTCCGCCTGCTGAAAAAAGGTTAGCAGTATCAATCATACGTAAGGAACTAATAGGTAGGCGTGCGTATTCAGATTCCATTTACGGAAGAAAAACAATTCGGGGTTCGGAAAATGGCTCAGGCCTTTCTGGGACTTCTTCTTCGTCCTCTTCTTCATCCTCCACACCTAGGCGCGAAGTATCTTCCACAGAACTCAACAGAATGGTATATGAAGTTTCGGTATGCTAATTTTCTGGCATGTACCGGTAACGGCATGTAAAAGGTCGGCAGAGCCGACCTTTTACATGCCTTCAGTAGCGATGTAGGCACAGATTAAATACTCCTAATGGAGTATTTAATCCAGCACATCGCGGTAGGATAAATTAAATAATCATCAAATCAGAAAGGCGCCAATATTCAAATGTTCCATCAGGCATGGGCCTCTTTACAATAAAGGGAAGGCGCCGATGCTCCAACTCAAGCTTTGCGATATCGAGTGGGTTTATTACATATTCTGGCACAGTTATAAAGGGGCGCGCCCCATTGGCTAACTGATTCGCACGTGTACCAATAATTTTGGTGCGCTCATAAATAGTTAGAAATGGTTGACTTTGATGTTTTGCGTCCGTGGTAGCATTGGGTGGTGCAGCTTGTAGAGGCACTTTTGGGATAATCGTTTCTGCATAATCTACTATCGTCTCTGGATGAAAGTTGTATAGGATTTCATATGGGTTTTCTGAATGCGCAACATCTCCATCTACGCTCTCTAGATCCTGCTGAGCAAAATCTTCTTCTTCGCCTGCAAATGCTAAATCCTGCTCTATTTCAGCCATTATACTATTTACTCGTATTGTTTTTTAAATCCTCAATTTTACACGAACCGGGCCTAAAATTGAGGGGGCTTATGGAGAAACCATTTTATAAATCTAGAATGACAAGTACGATTGATGAGACTGTTTCGGATGTAGCGGGGGATGTGAAGATATATCAGACTTTCGATGATATGAACCTTCCTGAAAACTTACTCAGGGGTGTATATAGTCACGGGTTCGAACGCCCTTCTGAAATTCAAAAACGTGGTATTATGCCCATGAAAGAGAGACGTGATTTGCTCGCACAGGCACAGTCGGGTACCGGTAAAACGGGAGCATTTACGATTGGTGCTCTTTCTGTAATAGATTCAGAGCTAAAGAAAGTTCAGGTTCTGGTCTTAGCTCCTGTTCGCGAGCTAGCACAGCAGATTGAATCGGTGGCAAAATCTATCAGCAACTTTATGAATATTAGCGTATATTCAGCTACTGGTGGTACTCCTTTGCGCGAGGATATTCGTTCTATAGAAAAGGGTTGTCAGTATTTGATTGGCACCCCAGGGCGTATCTTTGATTTAATGAATCGCAATATTCTTTCCAGCGGGCACATTCGTGTATTAATCATGGACGAGGCCGACCAAATGTTGGAGGACCGCTTTAAAGAGCAAGTAATGTGTATTCTGCAAAAGGGTTTTCCGAAGGAAACGCGCATCGCACTCTTTTCGGCCACAATGAGTGAAGATGTTATTGATGTGGCAAACAAACTCCTACAGAATCCTGTTCGTATTCTTGTAGAGGCAAAGGAAGTGCCTTTGGATGGCATTAAACAGTATTATGTGGACCTGGAAACCTCCGAGTGGAAGTTCGAAGTTTTGGCAGATTTGTACCAGCAACTACATATAAGTCAGGCGTTAATCTATTGTAACAAGCGGCAACGCGCGGAATGGTTGGCGGAAAAAATGAGTCAGCAAGGATTTCCGCTTTCTGTAATCCATGGCGAAATGGATGTAGAGGAGCGAAAACGTCGTATGCGTGACTTTCGCAGTGGAGCAGTTCGTGTAATGATTAGTACCGACTTGCTGGCACGGGGTATTGATGTTCAGCAGGTATCGCTTGTTATCAACTACGAGCTTCCCATTCAGAAGGAGAACTATATTCATCGTATCGGGCGCGCAGGGCGATTTGGTCGCAAGGGTGTGACTATTAATCTTATTTCTCCAGAGGAGAAGCGTATTCTATCTGATATCGAGGAACATTGGAAGATTACATTAGAAAAGTTGCCCACCGATTTAGGTGGCGTTATGTTGTAAAATCATACCTCCCTAATATCATGGCGACACATTGGGCAAACAACATTCCGTCGGAACCATGTATCTATACACCCGATGTGAAACGTATGTTCGCATCTATTGAGAGTCCTTATTTCTGAACCTTGACTCATCACATCTTGGCAGACGGCGCAAGTATTTTCTTGTGCCGTTCCTTGTGCCGTTCCTTGTGCCGTTCCTTGTGCCGTTCCTTGTGCCGTTCCTTGTGGGCCTACTGTCGAAACAGTAGACGCGGCGGCAATTTGTTGAGCTGTAGGAGTAATACTTACTGGCTCCATTATATGTTGCGCGGGCACTCCTATAAGTTCATTCAATAATGAAGATCCTGGAATAATGAGTTCCCGAATCATATTTTCCGTAACAGACTGAAACGGTATGTCGGCAGATCTTTCAAATAGCATAGACATTGGAATGGTGTTCATATTTGACCACCGAGTAGTAGGGGGGGCAGTAGTAGGAGCAGGAGGAGTTGGGGCAGTAGTAGGACCAGAAGGAGGATACTGGTGACTCCTGTACGCATGTGGGGTAGTGGGGCGCGATTGCCGCTGCGTTGTATTATATGTATACAGACCGTGGACATACGGGTCAGAATGATTGCGAATTTGTGTACGAATATATTGTAGAAGTTCACTCACTCTGCTAAATCGTTCTGGCTCATATAAAACGGCTGGAAAATACCGATGAATATCATTAAACAATGCTACAGGGTATGTACCACTCATTATAATATTGGCACTCGTGAAATTGAAGGGGTAAATTTTATAGGGGCTATGTATACTTTTAATGGATATAACTCTACAAGGCGGAGGTGGTCTTATAAATATGGGACTCACGTGTTATGGCAATGCGGTAATACAGGCTCTACGGCATTTATCGAAGTTCACCTGGATTTTGGAAGAAGGTAAATATAACACCCTATTTAAGAAAGAAGGTGTTACTAAAAGTCGAGAGCTGTATCAGAACCTTACAAAAACTATAGCAGAAGTCGTACAAATGCTGGGTAAGTGTAAAAAGGGGCAGAGTGTTCGGCCTGGAAAATTCTGGAAAGCCATTGTTCCTGCCGTGGAAGGCACTCTCTATGAGCAGTTCGCAATGAAAATGTTCCACGACAGCCATGAGTTCTATCAACTGATTTTGGAAACGATTCACCAGTCGACGATTCAAGATGTCGACATGAAGATTATTCGTCCATCTGCTACAACGCCTCAAGAGAAGCTTGTACACGGTGCCTTGGAGGCATGGCAGAAAAGTTTTGTGAAAGAGTATAGCCCGTTTGTACATATGTTCTATGGGCTGTATCATCAGCGCACTGTATGCCAGTCATGTAAGAATATGACACATCGCTGGGAACCTTTCAACTCCTTGAAAGCCCCGATTCCTGTGGGGGCAACCACCTGCGACGTTCTCCAATCTCTAAAGGGTGATATGTTATCTGAAGAGACGATTGACGAATATGTCTGCGAGGCCTGTGGTCCCCCGCGCAAACCTGCGAAGAAGTCTATGAGTATTTGGAAACTCCCGTCTGTCCTTGTGCTCAGCCTCAAAAGGTTCGGTAATGATGGAAATAAGATTAGTGTGCCGGCTGCGCCTATTTCGCCTACGGTGGATTTCTCTTCCTATTTCTCGGAAGATAGCCCTGAGCGTGTGGCGATGAATCATTATACCTTACGAGGTATAGTGGACCATCATGGAAGCTCTAAAGGCGGCCATTATACTGCGCAATGCCGTCATCCCGTATCGAGTATCTGGTATCGCTATGACGATGAACAGGTTGAGTCAATGATCGGACCCGAGTTTGGCGATAGCACATATATGCTGTTCTTCGAAAAGTTGTAAGGGCGTGTGCCGAACTTATGCTTCCCCGAGGGGGGAAGCATAACCTGTGCCCACATCGTGGTAAGGGCCTTTAAAGCATATTGGCGAACTCCTCAATCGTACCATTTTTTACTTTCAATGCCTGAACACGCCCCATCATCCCATTTTCATCACAAATACGGAAATGTACATGCGGCTCTAGACGTCCCATCACCGGAACTTTATAGGATTGCGGGGGGCCACGGAAACGCAGAATGGCCTGTCCAGTGGCATCGGCCACGGCCACTCCGGAGTTTTCATATTCATCATATGCCTCAGACCAGTTGGGTAGATTCTTACCCTGCGTGGGATCCGGCTCCGCTGCCCAATAGACAACTTTCGCATTCGGGAGAGTGCGAATCGTTACTTGTTCATTCGCATTCTGCGGCGTCTTTTGAGAAAGTGCGCCTCCAGGGAGAACAGTTTCTCCCAAAAATGGCAGATACATGTCCCGACGGAATACTAGCGAAAACGCCGCCGCGCCTATCACGATATAGACCCATTTCGCATATCGAGGAGGTAGGGCCAGACGCACGGCGTCTATACCTATGAGACCAATACTCAGCCAGTTAAGCGCACCCAATAGGACTAGGGCCACTATAACCAGATGAAACCATTTTGTATAGACCATGCTATTTGGGTCTGTAAACATTCTCTATAGGGGGTATAGAAATGAGTGGATGCGCGCTACGTCGTTGGGGCTCGGGAACGCCTTGTACGAAAGAGCCAGATACGGCTGCGAAAAAGGAAATGGCGAATGCGCTTGCCGCTATGATGGCCGAGCGTGAACGGCAAGATATCATGTGGAACCCACCGCAAGAAGTGGTTGTCAAGGAGGAGGCTGTCAAATCTACGACCACACCACATAAACGCGCGGAAATCCTCCGACCACAATAGGAATGCCTTCGTGCGAAAACTTTTTCGGAAAAACATTTGCGCATTTAGCAGCCGCTCTTGCGATTTCTGCGGTCAGTGCGGAAACTTCCAATCTGGGCGTTACAATGTATGGCGGCGCCTCGCAGCTAGTACAGTTTCTCGGGAATGTGGCGATTTTATTTGGTCTCATGTATGGTGTATTCTTGACAGCGCCCGGCGGTATACCGAAATACGCGTTTTTCGTCGCATTCGCCTTCTGGGTAGGACAGCTGATAAAACCCTATATCGCAGAACTAAAAGATGAGTCGGCTCTTACCCAGACCCTCATTATGACAACGGGCGTGTTCGTAGGTATGATGGCGCTCGGCTTCTATGATTCCATGAACCTCCTTGGCTTCGGCCCCTATCTCGTAGCAGGTCTTATTGGCCTCATTATAGCTCGTGTAGCCGTCCATGCGCTCGGAACTCCTGAAGAGAAGGCGAAGGGTGTTCCCTGGCTCAATACAATCGGTGTGGCCTTATTCGCGGTTTTCACTGCGTATGATATTCAAGTTCTTCGCGTATTTGCGAAGAGATGTAAAACACTAAAAAAAGCAAAAATAGAGCCGGACTATCCTAAGCAGAGTTTAAATCTGTATCTCGATTTCATAAATATCTTTCTCAATATGGATAGCGATTAAAGGCATGTGCCAAAGTTAGGTACACCCTAGGGGTGTGTACCTAACTTAGCCTCTACATGCCTACATCGCGTTAAACGTACATCCGACGAACAGACTCGTCGTCCCGATTCTTCTTCTTGAGGAACAGGTCGATATGCTGCTTCTTGACAACAAAGGGCAGCTGGAACCCAGGGATATGGAAAGGGAGTTCTTTCGTATTGAAGATGCGCAGCATGTTAATCTTCTGTACTACAGCCTCCACGCACCGCTTCAGCTCTCGCACACCCTTTTCATCACCGGCATACTCCTTGAGAATATGCTCCACGACATCGTGTGAAATAGACACCTTCTCGTCAAGATTCACCTCCTTGAGCGCCGCAGGGAGTAGGAAAGTCTCCGCGATAGTGAGCTTCTCCTTAGCACTATAGCCCTGGAGTTCAATCACCACCATACGGTCCACGAGAACGCGGTCAATCTTCCCCAAGTCATTCGCAGAGAATGTGAACAACACCTTACTGAGGTCGAGGGGGATACCGCTCAAATACTTGTCCTCGAAATCGCCATTCTGGACAGGATCTGTCAAATGAACCAGGAGGTGCTGAACCTCCTCACCCTTTGGAGTGGCACTCACCTTGTCCAGCTCATCGAACATTAGAATCATGGACATCGACTTGGCCGAGACAAGAGAGTTCACAATCTTGCCGCAGTGCGACCCCTCGTATACGAGCTGGTGACCCACATACGTACTCGCATCCGAGTCGCCGCCCAGCGAGATGAACTGGAACGGCCATCCGAGCGCCTTGGCAATGCCATTCTTGATGAGACTCGTCTTACCAATACCGGGTGGGCCAGCGAGCATTAGAGAGAGGCCTCGCGCATCCGGATTCGCAATCTTGGAGGCGATGAACTGGAGAATCTGAATCTTCGCCTCCTCCTGGCCATAAATGGCCTCCGCCAAACACTTGCGCGCCCGCTCCATGAAAGCTGCGCAACTCTCTGACCCATCAGACAACTTTACAGGAATGTCTTTGTATACGCCGATAGGCAGGGACGAGAACTTCTCCAGCCACGCACGCAGCTTGTAATACTCACCCGCGCCAGGGTCCATCGTCTGAAGCGTGTTATACTTCGCCAGAACCATCGACTGCGTCTCAGGCGTCAGCTTCATCCCTAGAATCTTAAACATCATCGACTGCGAGTTAGTGGCCGCCGTCGTCTTACGGTCAAGTGTGGTAAGAAGCTCCGTCTGCTTCTCTTCAGGTAGGCGCTTGAACTCATCAATCTGGTCATCAATGCCCCCGTCCTCCACAGGCTTCGTCATGAGCTCAACGAACTTATTAACCGAAACTGATTCCTTTTTCATATTGTGGCGCTTCGGAATCATACGATTCTCTGTAGCATCGCCACCCCCGAAACTAATCACAAGGCCACCATGACTATTCGCACCCTCGTCATAGTCTTCGTCTTCATCCTCGTCATCCTCGTCATCCTCGTCATCCTCGTCATCCTCGTCATCCTCGTCATCCTCTTCCTCCTCGTGTTTATTGTCCTCCTCTTCTACCCGCTGAAAACCTCGCTTCTTACGGGGCATGAACCCCCTCTTCTTCATAGGAGAAGAGGCCTCCGCCTCAAAGGCCGAGTCCTCCTCGGATTCAGATTCTACGATACGCTGCTTGCTCGCACTGGTTTTAGTCATATTAGACTTCTTGGAGGCATCTTTCTGACTCCCCTTTTGTGCCACCCGATTATTTCCCTTCTTTTCCGCAGTGCGCGCACTCCTACGTAACGCACGGCGCTGCTCAGCAGTCATGTTACTGCGGTCACTAGGAGTCTCCTCTTCAGAGATAAACTCTTCTTCAGAATCACCTTCATAGGCAACGAGCCCACGAATATTTCCGCGACTATCAATACTATCATCGTCATCATGCGCCCCACCACCGCGCTTCTTTGACATCGGCTTCTTGCGATCCGGGGCCTTGTTCCCCGAATCGGCAGAATCCTTCTTGGTATGCTTTAAACTGTTCATCTTAGGCATTCTACGAAGTTATGCGGTTTTGAATAAACTATGCTGCCGTATAAACGTAAACGACGAGTCAATTTTTACTTACGCAAATTGCGCCGTGTTCCCGTCACCCCTTTCGCAATATCTGTAACACCCTTACCAATCCCCTTCACGCCCTTACCAATCCCCTTCACACCCCTGCCAACCCCCCTGCCAACACTCTTAACCGCGCTGTTTGAATGACGCGCAAACGAGCTACCAATCCCTTCTACACCCTTCATACTCTCTTTCACAATCTTTCCCGCGGTGCTACCCAACTTTTGCGCAGATTCGCCGGAAGCCATAAAAAGATGCTTGAATGGGCTCCAAATAGTCGCAAATAATCCACTACCCCCCCCCGATGAACGCGAGTTTTTGCGTGTTCTCCTTGTCATTTCTATTAAGCGGATAGATTATCTTTTACATCCATGAGAATGAATCGAACTTTTGAAGATACACTCACGTTCGCCGGATTTTTTACCAAAAGAGTCTCGATTGGTATTTTACAGAGAGAAGTCAACGAGGCACGGGCTGCGATAAGGAATGGCGACGACTTCTTTTTAAATACGCGCGACATCCGCGCCAAACAATCGGCATATTCTTCCATAAGCGTTTTCTTATCAGTAATACTGGTATTTTTTAACATTATATCGAATATACGTCGGAATGTTTGCTCAAGGTGACTCAGTTGAATAATTTCAAACGATGATAATTCGGCAATGAACTGACTATAACCTTGGCGATACCGTTTTTCAATATTTTTTTCAACAAATGTTTCATATTTTTCATTGGGCTCTTTTTCCTCTACCTCATCAAATATACTCAGATAGTTTTCCTGGAGTTTATACATTTCTTCCAAAATAACACCATAACGCACGGAAATTTCAGAAAGAAGTTTGGCATATAAACTACAATACACTTCTTCTGATGCCGCCTTCTTAAATACCAATAGCATAAACTGGCGAATCATTTCTGCTAAATCTGGCTCACCAGAGCCAAGAATCTGATAAAGAAAATCCCGAATATCATTGTATGTAGAGCCACTGAATTTATTTAGCTTTGAAAGAATAATATTGTTCAGAATCTTGTCATTTACGGGTTGACTCGTATTCTTGAACTGGGATTGATATCTCCCCAAGGAAGCTGATATACCCGTTTTCTGAATAGGGCTAGAGGCACCATTCGGCGATTCGGCCGTAGAAGAACTACCAAATGATTTTGTAGAGCCAATCCGTGGAAATGAAGGGCCGGTGAACCCATTGGAACTATTGTTTTTTAAAGCGGGTCTGGGTGACGAAGGATTGCTCGTTGAAGTAGTACCACCCCGCCTCCAATCTACAGTTACCCCATTGATTTCACACAGGTCTTTTAATCCGGCAATGATTCCACAGACGTGTTGCGGGGGATTTCCAGCACTCTTTTGATATGAAAGAATGGCCTGAACTTGTTGAATAGAAGATGACATATCTATATTTAGTTGTAATGCTACCTTAAGTTCTTAACCATGTTAATTTTATGCGGCCGAACACTACGGACGACTTTGTAAATATATAAGAGAACATGCCATCTGTTAAAGCCTCCATAGCGTCAGGCTACAAAATGGTTCAAGATGCCAATCTACACGATATGGGTGAGCTGATCGGCTCTTGCCTAAACGGGACGTCTTCCGACATCCGTAGGGCATTAGCTATGGCAACAGTTACTAGTCCTCAAATATTAATGGGACGTCAACAAACCATTATGTATTTACGCTCACGAATGGGTGAGATTAAAGGGGGTTGGGATTCGCGATTCAAACGTATCGCAGAGATTGAGAAAGATATTACTCCATTTTTTAAGAATGGTGATAATGATAAAGATTCTTTAGAGGACGATACTATTGCCCAACTTTATTTTCGAAGCGATTTTTTTAAGCCATTGAATCATGTTCCATGGCTACTTCTCTGTATGTCCATATTTAAGATATGGGTTGTCCCTGCCATGAGTATATGTATGCCCATTCTTGTATGGGTAATGCCATATATACTTCTTCGTTATGTATACGGGCTACCGATTACACAAGACCAATACTATCATATTATTCAACAAATCATGTCAGGTAACATAAACATACCGACGTTTGAAGATATGCCCGCAGTAACTATGCAACAGTATACAGAGCCGTGGAGTATAAAAACATTATTCCAATATGCCATGTTTTCATTCACATTTGCGCAAAGTATGATACAGCCTATTCAGAATGCGATGCACTTATATAAAACAGACACGGTATCTAATAGAGTAGGTTCACAGATTTTAGAGCTTCGCAGAATTATACGTCATTTACGTGCGGATATTGGGCCTCTTAATGGTATACACGTTAAACTTAGTTTCTCGCTGGAAGATATTGATTCTCATGACGCCCGTAGGGCATTTATATCTATAAAAGATTATCCTGAAAATATTCACATGGTATTTCGTGATTTAGCACATTTAGAGAGTATGTGGCGCATCGCACGCGCAGAGATTCTAAACCCGGTAGTGTTCTCGAGAGGTTTATTTAATCTCGTAGACTGTGCAGATTTATCTCTAAGGGATGTGGTGTGTGTGAAGTCGACCATACATTTACATGAGAGGCCGCATGCCATTCTTACAGGCCCAAATGGGGGCGGGAAGTCATCATTTTTGCGGTCGGTCTTACAATCTGTGCTGATAGGGCAGGCCTATGGTTTCGCACCGGCAAAAGAAGCGCACATGCCTCGTTTTACATGGGTTGCCTCGGGAATACAGCTTCGGGATACTCCGGGAGAACTGTCTATGTTCGAAACGGAGGTGAAATTTGCATCCGAATGTATTCGCTCTGCAAACGCAGGTGGCCCCGGCATTGTCCTCTATGATGAACTATTTCACAGCACAAACCCCCCAGACAGTGCTCGCACCGCCGCAGAGTTTTTAAAGCGTCTATGGAAAAACGGTAATACTTTTTCGATAATAAGCACACATCTTTTTCCTCTGGTAGATTCTGCCCCCCCGAATGTACAGCCCATATGCTGTCCTGCTACGGCCACCGATAGTGGTAAGATACAGTTTGATTATGGGGTGCGCCAAGGTATTTGTTCGCTGAGTAGTGTACACACGGTTTGGGAGAAGTTCGGACTTGTGGAAAATACTCGCGCTCCGGTAGCCACCGGCAAAGTCTCCACGGAAAAGAGAACAAACGATGCTGAGTGAGTCGCTTATTGTTGGTCTAGTCATACTACTTCTGTGTGGCGCGGTGTCATTCTACGTATACGTACGGCTGATGTTTTTGGAAAAGAAGGTGAATGTTATGGAGTCCATTTTGGTAGATGTACGGGTAGCACTTGATACAATCATGATGGAGCATTCTATACACCCCGGTGTTCCTATAAGCCATACTCCTGGAGCACACCTCTCTGCCCCGGCCCCCCTGGATCCTTCCGAGACGGAAGTGATTCCGGAGGAGAAGTTCTATTCTTCTGTTCTTGAACAGGCACATGATAATGGAGGGGATGATAAACATGATAATCTACAGGGAGTAGAAAAGGGTATTAACGCCGAAGACGCCCTGAAAAGTTTTGACGATGTCGGTTCTGCCGCTGTATCTTCTCCCGTGGCGACTTCCATTGCCCCGGTAGGCCCAAACCTGGAGTCTATGACGCGCCAAGAGCTAACGGCCCTTGCTGAAAAGAACGGGCTTCGTGTGAAGCGGAATATGAATCGAGCGGAGGTGCTCACCCTTCTGCGTCGTTCTAACCCTGCGCAGAATGACCTGACATCAACAGGAACAGAGAATGTCTCTGGATCCACAGGAACTCCTGGCCAAACTGCTTCTTCTTTGGACGGCAGCACAACTGTGGATCTCGGAAACGGCGTGGCCTCTCTTGATTAGTTCGTATAAACAGTTGGGAAACCTTACACTACAACAGAGTTCATGGACGCGAGACTATTTCGCCTTCCTACAAGCCCCAACTTCTACGCAGCCGTTGGAAGCGCTCAGCCCTTTGACAATGGGGAACAACAGAAAAATAGCCAGCTCCCCACCCAAGATATCCGATTCCCTGGCTGGGCGGCGCCCATGTCGGATGGTCGTCTGGTAACAAGCTATCGGAATCACTGCTCACAGAATGTTCCGACTGGCAAACAGTTTGCCACAAAGGAGTGGATGACGAATAATGCGACTGAGCTCATTGACATCACACGCAAGCGCGCAGCAGAGCAGGTGGGGGCCATCTACGGTGTCGATACTACAGTGGTGCCTCCTCCGGTAGCACAAGTTGACTGTACTCGCTCGGAGTGTAATCGCACGGCGACAAATCAGCCCGGTGGTTTCGGAGTAGAGCGCATGCCGCAGGAAGTTCCAGAGTTATTTGGAACATGGGATTCTCGTGTGACCGGTGTAACTCCGAGACCCAATATCGGCATAACAACCAAGTATGAAGGTGGACGGAACACGCCGCGAGGAAATGTTGAGCCAGAGCTGAAGTAACTTAAGCAGCACCTCTTAGAAAGAATAGTAAATGTCAGAGTCTCAGAAGATTCTAGCATTTGATATTGGTATTCGGAATCTCGCGTGGTGTCTGCTCGATATTCCGCAGCCCACCTTACAGGTGATACCTGAGATTCTGGGGTGGCAGAACTATGACCTGCTCACAGGGCAGGGCCATGAGCAGGCCCCGAAGAAGCTGGCCTGCTGTAAATGCGCCGTACGCGCCGCTTTTACGAATCCGATAGATTCCGGGCCCACGTGTTTGCGGCACTGTCCTCCGACGCATCCGCCTCTAAAGGACCTGAGTGGCGTGGTGTTCAAGAGAATCCCGGATGCGAAGACAATACGGAAACTGGCCCCCACCGTTCGCGCAGGGACAAAGGCCGCCATGATAACGTCTCTCCGACTCCTCCATTCCTTGCCCTATGAAGTTCCGAAAGTCAAAAGGGCACTCGATACGGAGCTTACGATACTACACGATGCTATACGGCAGTTCGTGGCGACAAATATGGAATATTTTCGCCAAGCCACCCACATTCTTTTGGAGAACCAGCCGGTGCTAAAAAATCCCACGATGAAAACTGTACAAATTCTTCTTTTTGCCACCTTGCGTGATATGTTACAGCCGGCACCACCCCCTTTGAAGTTAGTACACGCAGGTAAGAAAATCACGGGGATTGAGACGGGCGACGCAGGTTATAAATCTCGAAAGGATGCTTCGGAGGCAAAGGTCCTAGGACTTCTACAGAGCGCTAGGGTCGTGGACGCACCGAAGTGGTTGGGAGTCTATAAGGGGCATGCGAAGAAGTCTGACCTCGCAGATGCCCTATGTATGTGTTGGGACCGGGTTCCTCCGCCAGCTACTGCCGACAATGCCTAAAAAGGTGTAAACTCTGACAAACAGAAGTATGAGCCTTTTCAGAATAAATGTAGTATTTCATAAGTTTCTGGTGCCAGAATGTTATGAAACACTGTCGGAAAAAGATAAGGAGGACCATATTCGTTTCATCGCCGTGAATGGGAAAATCGAGAAGCGTGTTCCACCAGAGTTATCGCCGCTTGTGATACACGAGTCGGGACTTCCATGGTACAACCCTTTCATGCAGCACAATCGTTTCTGTGAATCGAGTGCCTTTTTTCACGCATGGCGGAATCCTCAGGTGTTCTTGGACCAACCCTATATTGGATTCGTTCACTACGACATGATCGTAAAGAAAGAGGCCCTGGAGTTTTTACAGGCAAACATTACGGCAGCGGAGGCCGCTGGAAAGAAGGTCGTATTTGCCCCCTATTGTCATGAGGCGCGTGACCATTTATACCAGATTATTAGCCTGTCTGCGTGGGATAGAGTAGTTCAAATATACAATATGCTCCATGGTACTCGACACAACATACACACGGTAATAGATTTAGAAATACCCCTATATCATACCTTTGTAATACACAAGGAGCTATTTCACCGAATGATGACATTCGCAGAAGTGGTTGTTCCACGCCTATTTGGATTCATACATTACGATACGCGCCACCTCCCTTTTATGCTCGAGCGCATGCACGGAGTATTCTTAGCGCTTCAACGGATGGATGGCCAAACCGGGGAATGGCTCCCTCTACCCGGCATTATACACGAAGATAGGCTAAAGGATTCCTGGAGAAGCGCGTCGTAAAGCCATCTAAAAAGAACGAAAGAATCCGAAGAAGATGGAACGCCCTATCACGCTACACGAGATGGAGACCGTGGCAGGCGGAATGGCGCCGGATTTCAGTATTACATCGGATGTCGGCAATGTTATTGAGATTTCTGACAGCAACGACGCACTGGGGTTCGGTATGCTTGCCAATCCTGGGAGGCAGCGTGGACAGCAGGGTGGCTCCGGCTCTGGGCCGCCGCCCCAGCAAGCCAATGACACCTTTAGTTTTACGCCCTCTGCCCCACAGGGCCTTGCCGAGGTTGAAATTGGAGGCCTCGATCACATGGAGCCTATTACATTAAATCTGGGTAACACTGCCCCTGTAGAGATACAATTCACAAAGGCAGAAGAGGAGCGCACAAGCGGTAGTCTATTCTCGAATGCGCAGAGTGCCACGGGGCCTGGCTTCAATCTGACGGCGGCGCCGTCCAATCGCCTGAGTCCTGAGGAGGAGCGGAAGGAGAAGTCCGACCTTCTTAATAAGCTACAGCGGCTCGAGTCCAAGGGCCTCCAAGTGGCAAAGCGATTCACGATGGATAATACGCTCGATGAGATAAAGCAGGAGTATCTGCGCCTCGTTGATTCCCGTAACTTGGAGGCTTCTCTTCGTTTCCAGCGCCAGGCGCTCATGTCTGTTGTCACGGGTCTAGAGTGGGCGAATGGGCGCTTTGACCCGTTTGACGTGAAACTAGATGGCTGGTCGGAGGCGGTTCACGAGAATGTGGAGGATTTCGACGAGATTTTCGAGGAGCTCTATGACAAGTATAAGGAGCGTGGCAAGATGCCTCCTGAGGCGCGCCTTATGATGGCTCTGGCCGGCTCCGGCTTCATGTGTCACGTGAGCAATACCTTCCTCAAGTCGCGCATGGCCTCCGTGTCGACGGATGATATTCTGAAGAATAATCCTGACCTCGCGCGGCAGTTTGCCACGGCGGCTGCGCAGCAGGCGGGGCCTGGATTCGGAAACTTTATGAATATGGCAATGGGTGGGGCGGGCGGTAACTCTGCGCAGGCTGCTGCGCCGGCCGCGCAAGGTGCGGGGGCCTTCTTCGGCTCTTCTGCCCAGGCGGCTTCGCAGGCCGCACAGGAGGCGCAGGCCCGGGCTCGTGCCGAGGTGAACTTCCAGAATAATCTGGGGGGAATGCCGATGAACAATGCCCCGCCGCAAGTGGCCTCTATGGAGCCTCCTAGACAGACGGCCCGTCGCGAGATGCGTGGTCCCTCGGGAGTAGATGACATTCTCCGTTCATTTGATGAGGCGCGCCGCAATGAGTCTATGGAGGGCACGGCCTTCCCGAATATACCTCCTAGCCCGCAGACGCAGCCTGCGATGGCGGCGGCAGCTGAGATTCAGAGTATAGCTTCTGGCGATGATATTGGTAGCACGACGGAGTCGACTCGTGGTCGTGGTCGGCGTCGGCGTGCGGCTGTAGGGAATAGCATCACTCTGGATGTTTAACGCGATATGTATGGCCCGAAATGACACCATTTCGTCGCAATCCACTTTTTTCCCTTTATAATCGGAGACCCCTTGTGCTCGGATTCTTCTAATATTTCCTGTTTATCATCGGTATTCCAGAAAAGTAGACCCTTACCTATTTCGGGTTTCACAGAAAATCCGAGTCGAGTAAACTCCGTTTCACCACCTTCGAACTCATCGTTCAAGTAAAGAATAAACGTTGCCCAACGCTCTCCAGATTCCCCTTCCGTTGTATGGTCGCAATAGCTCGTGCCGTCGCTCACACATGCGTCGTAATGATCTAAGAACTTACCTCCCACATCATACATGACCACTTGCGTCGCCTCCTGATTTTCTACAGGAAGTCCTGATATCTGGGCAGCATGGTCTGCAAAGGCGCCGACTACAGGGTCATCTGTATCTTCTAGCCACACTTGATGTGAAATACGATGCTCTTTATCGACGACACCATCTACCTTTTCATCATAGCTGGTTACCTCACTCACGTGTAAACCCTTTTTATTTGCCACTTGAATAAAATGATCACATTCTTCTTTCGTAAAGAGATCATATATTTCCAGAACTTCATACGTGCCGAATGTATGCTTCACTATTCTATGACCAGATGAATCCGTTTCTTCCGTTATTATGTGCGGAACTACATCGTTGTTAATAGTTTCTGATTCCTCTATTACAGGTCCGATGTGAAATCGGGGTTTAATATATCCTTTCGCCTTGTGGGTAAGCCCCTTTAAATCTTCTATCAGTCTCGGATGTGTGAATGAAATATTTCCAAAATCTTTCCATGATATGTTTGTATAAATATAACGCGCTAGTGCGAATATGATTAGAAGCAGTGTAATACTTGTTAGAATATCTACGAAAGATATACTAACAGGAATAATGATAAGCGTTACGCTCTCCATCCTATGTAGGTAAGCCCTTTAATCATGATATAACTGTACGAAGCGCGGCCATATTTTCCTTGTACCACGAGGTCATCTGTTGCTCCAAAGTCATCTTCTTCTCTTCTGTCACTTTTGACTCGGTGCTACGATTCACCTTGTCCTGTAGTTTTTTATAGATATCTTGTTCTTCCGGGGTTAGTCCAGAAGTAGGTGTCACAGAAGGGGGCTGTGGCACTGGTATGGGTTCGCCGAAAAGATACAGGCTGCTATGTTCATTGAATAAGTATCCTATAACGAGTACTAGACCCACACTGAGCCAGAGCGCAGTAAACACATTGCGTGTTGCTACGAAAATCACCACGAATAACATGGCCCGTCGAATCCAGGGATTCTGGAAGAACTTATCTTGCTCAGCCGTAAGACTGGGCGCCAAGTGCCGACCACCCAAGTTCAGAAGAATCATGCTCATGCCAATAAAATATGTATTTGTATTGATGCCCGTAATAATCGCCTCTATAGGATTTAATGGTCCTGTAATAGCTGCCACCGGTGGAGGCGGAAGACTCATCTCTATTCAAGGTAAGGCTTATTTCCATTTATCCATTGTAACTTCCATGTCCATGATGTAGAAGAAGAATGTGAACGCCAACATAATACCAACGGAATGATTCCATAGGGCTCCCAGTATGACTAATACGAGGACTAACATGCGCCAAATCGGAATGGTATAGAGTTTTACGAATACGCTGGGATACTCATTCTCGAATACACTTCCCTCTAATACATTCCAGGTGAGCGAGCTGAGAAGCACAATATTACGTAAAAAAATATCGATGGGTTCTTGTGATTTTAAAATACTTTGAAGCACACGGACCGGCTTCATTCTAACGTGATGTGCCAAATTTAAGCGCCTCCAACGGAAGTCCTTAAATGTGCCTATATCACTAACGGCATGTGCCTATTTCTATCTAGAGCTCGTGGTAGAGTTGCTGGTGTTTGAATTGTCCTGGATAGCCGATGTCCTTACCTTATCATCTTCTATTCCAAGTGGGTTCTCCATCAACACCTGTTCAGACCACCACCGCTTCTTCTGTGAGACCAACTTTATATCAGTATCTCCCATGTCCCCCTTTTCGCCCTGGAATCCCTCTTGAAAGCTCCGGGGAGATACGGAAATCAGTAGAACAGTGAAAAGGGCCATTAACAGCGCATATATCCATGAATAGGTGTCGGCAATAACAACCGTCAGAAAAAATAGTGCTGCCCTACCGAGTACAGTATTCGCACGATAACTAATCGTGTCCGGAATCTGACCAACATAGGTGATGCCCAGAACAAGGGCAATGCCGATATACACATTGAGTGGCTGGGCATACTTCTTAGCGATGTCTAATATGTGCTCTCTCGCGCCACCACTCATAACAGGCGGTTGCTGCATCCTTCTGTTTAAAGATATGATTGTTTGCGGTGGAAGATTTCTCCGTTTTACAACAGAGTGAGGGGCATGGACCTCTGTTCATTAGAAGAAGCATTTCCAAATATTCATGAAGGGAGTATAACGAAAAAGTCGGAACACCCCTTTGTAGGTGGTAAAGACGCATATTCCAGTAAAGAGGAGCGTCGGGCAGCTAGAAAGAGGGCGAAGAAGTGTAAGGGGCCTGCCTCGACATATTCTGACTCGGTGGCCGGCGACCTTCCGAAGACTGACCCGGACCGCCCTGCCGTTGAGCATATGCCCCCTGTAGAGACGGCTCAGGCCGAGAAGGAGGCATTTGGAATAATTGCCCTGCCGAAAGCGAGTTGTCTTTTTTCTGACCCTGGTACACCCCCCTATTTCGGAAAGGGGGCAGAAGATGAGGATGAGAATAAGGAGGGCTTTTCCAGTTTCAGCGCATCTCCTACAGATGATGCGAACTATCGCCTGTACCCGGATTTTACGAAGAGTGAGCAGCTGAAGGGGGCGGCAAAGGCGGCTGGGGCAACTCTCCCGGAGCCCCCGTTAACAGACTCTTGGAAACCCATGTCACCGGCAGGGAACTATACGGCATTCTTCAAAGAGATTCCTAAGAAGGTGGAGGAGCCGGCGCGGGTCGAGCCTGACCCGGATTGGGTCATGAAATCACAGGGGTCTTCTGCGAAGGGGCCCATTGCCTATAATGAAGTATCGACGGAAAACTATCATGACGCGCTGCTGAAACGCATTGATGTACTCATGGGAAGGCTGGAGGATTTGGAGAAGAAGAATGTGAAAGATTCGCAGACGGAGATTCTCATGTTCGTGGGCACCGGACTATTTATACTGATGTCTTTTGAGCTGTTTGGGCGTAAATAACTAGCACATGCTGGTAGGTAAAACAGAATATTCTGCGAATATTCTGTTTTAACTTCTTCAAAGCGCCCCTAGTTATCCACGCATATTTCTACGCTTTCTACTCAAGCGAGCCTTCTTCCTATAATGTCTACGACTCTTTCTGCGACCACCGCTTTGCGCATGCTTCTTATACTCGGCCAGAGTTGCCTTTAATGTCGCTATTGTCTTTTTATGTGTGGCAACCTGCTGCTCTATTGCCGCTGCTGTAGCGGTATCTGCCGCAGGAGAAGCCAGTAAAGTACCTATTGTCCCCTCGAAGCTCTCAATAAGGTGTTCGATTTCTTCTGCTGCCTCTGTAGCCATTATATTTTCAATATCGCTTGTAACTGTCCGTACCTTTACCACACCACTTTCCTTATTCATTTTGGGTTGCATGAGTTCGATTGCATTTCCAATACTAGATGCTAGCGCTGTTATTCCAAACACTTTCCCTTTAATCAGCACAAATGTGTAATATAGTGTCTTAGTACCTATTTTTGTTTTCGTGGGTTGTATATGCTTTTCTGAAATACCTGTAACGCTCACCTGCATGCTAGATGGTACTTGGGCAGGTAGTACGGATACCGGATTAGCGTAATCTTGGTCAGGCTCCCATGATGGCTGGACTCCCGCTTCTCCGCTAGGTAGGCGACATACCACAGTATCTTCTGATAGTGTGAGCTTGACGGCCGCCGGTGTTGCCGCGGCAGCGGCTTGTACTGCTTTTTGTACGCTTGCGGGCGTCGCACCAGGTTTAGCAGCGGCTGCCTCGGCCGCCGCTTTAATCGCAGGGTCATTTGTTGTGCTCGCCACAGCCTCTGCGGCTTCGGCAGCGGTAGATGCGCTAGCGGCTGCATCTACCGCAGCGGCCTGTTCTTCGGGGGGGGCGGAAGAGCCACTGTTACTAGGAGTATTGCTAGGCGGGGGTGTCGAGAGTAGTTTCATAAAAGAAGCAGGAATATCGGTTAGTTTTGTATCGACATTCATTATTTTCTTCAACGTAGCATTTGCTGCCACCTTTGAAGCGAAGGCTGTGACATTGACCACTCCGTTGAATATCACAATATAAGTGTAAAGAGTTGTAAACATCGCAAGAGCTCCTCCCTCTTCATCAAATGTTCCATCCGGAGTTAAAGAGCCTCCTAGCTGTACAGGGTTTTTACCGGATTTTTCTGTATAGCCAAGTATTGTATGACCCGCCTCTTTCTGTATCTCCTCTTTATTCGCTTTAAGGTTATTGATTGTAATCTGTATGCTAACAGCTGTCTCATTTCCTTTTCCTGAGGCACCAGGGCCTGCGCGCACCTTGTTAAATGACTCGGGAACGGGGGTTGTTTTATTATCGACATTCATTATTTTCTTCAACGTAGCATTTGCTGCCACTTTTGACTCGAAAGCTATCGCATTCACAGCGCCATTGAATATTACAATATAGGTTGACAAGAGTGTAACTGTCTTAAGAGCTCCTCCCTGTTCATCAAATGTTCCATCAGGGTTTAAGGAGCCTCCTAGCTGTTGAGGAAGCTGTACAGGGTTTTTACCAGATTTATCAGTATAACCAAGTATCTTAAAACCTGCGGCCTTTTCAATATCGTCCTTAAACTTAGAAAGGTCCGCAGGCTTAATCTGTATTTTAACAGCTGTCTCTCTCCCTGAAGAGCTAGGCCCAGAAATCAACTGGGCGTAAGAACTAGGGACCGGGGTGAGTTGTTTATCAACATTGATTCTTGATTTTAATATGATATCTTTCGCGGCAGCCGTTTCGAACTCTGTAGGAATAATCGTATCCTTAAATATTAAAATATAGGTGGAAAGAGTTGTCAATGTTTTTAAAGCACCACCTTCCTCTTCAAGTGTGCCATCAGGATTCATATTGCCTCCAAGCTGTACAGGCATTGAGCCATCCTTTTTGGTATATCCGAGTAAAATAGAGCCTGTAAGGCGCTCTATGTCTGTTTTATAGGTTTTAATATCAGCCTCTTTAATCTGTACCTTTATAGCTGACCTTTTACCATTAGTCTTCTTTGTAACTGCGGCACCAGGGGCTTGGTATGTACATTTTGTTGCCGCGACATAGCCATTATTCTTAGCATCAAATACCTTACCTGTTGCGCGATCGACTCTTTGGATTTTAAATGTAGAGCTACCCAATAAGCCTTTGCATGTGACATCGTGATTCACGCTCAAAGCGAACCCCTTTGTATCCTTTACAGGCGCATTTAGGTCTACCTTTGTACATTTCGCCGCAGCGTAATTGCCGGGATTAACCAACGAAGGCGGAGCTCCTTTCTTAGCGGGATCTATGGATTTTACCATGAATGTTTTACTTCCAAATAGTCCACTACATGAGACGGTATTTCCAACGGATATGGCCTTACCATCTTTACCCTTTACTGTGGAACCTCCAATAATATCATTTCCGCCGCGCATATTCCTCGTTACGCGCCGGAACCCATCTATTTGTTTATCTCTCGCCCGCCGAGTCCGTGGCATTCTAGTTTATATGGGTATTTTAATCCCGAGGTCATATATCAAACTTAAGCACAGTGTGCCAAAGTTTGCTACCGCGATGTGCTGAAGTTAAGTACCCCCTTTAGGGGGGTACTTATTTTTTGCCTACATCGCTACTGTAGGCGTGTGCCAAGCCGCATCAGGGGAAAAATAGGAATCGTGGGTACGTATTTTTAATCAACTCATATTTATCCTGTAGCGCCCTCTTAGCCCTTTCTACCGTGTCACCCTCGTTGGCAACTACGCTTAACTCCCCAGTTCGACGTAGGATATCGTCCTTTTCCCCGTCAAGTAAGTCCTTCGCATGTACAGCGATAATACGCGTATGTAAGTTATTTCCACATGTACCAAGTCTGTTAAATGTGATGTCAGCAGTTATATCATCCGACGCTGCGGTTCGTGTGAGCGGGGGAGACGCGCCCGTAAATGGGTCTTTGGCCCATTTCTCGGGCGTTACCCCCGCCGGCATCACAGGTTTTGTGTCCTTTTTATCACGCACCCTATCGAGGCGTATCTCAATATCCCTATCACCTGCCGCTAGTTCACGGTCATCTATCGCCTTTAAACGCAGATCGTTTGTCATATAATACTCCATAACGCCGGCAATAAATCGCTCTGTTTGTTGGCAATCGGAATGTAATACGAGACGATTATCACTAAAACATTTTGACCGGACAATGGTTCCCATATGGGTTGAAAGAATCTTTGCCCATGTATCTTTACCGTGTATTTCGGCCAACATATCGGGCCTGAGCTTCATATCATTAAGGAAATCCGCTTCATCTTCCGTGAAAATAAGATTATTCCAATCATCTACTACTAGTTGTGTGCGTGGGTGCCGGAGTAAATATGTTCGCGTTCCCAAAGGAATAGAGGAAAGTGTTACATCACTCGAAGAATATGCGGCAGGGCTGCTCGAAAAGGTTTTAGAAGCTTTATTTGCCTCAAATAGAGCTATATCTTTTTTACCTATCGCGTATTTAATAGTATCCCCATTGGATGTGTCTACCTTGTCTAACATGGTTCGGGTATTCACAAAAAACCTAACAAACTTGTACGGGTATGTTTTACCCTTTAGTAGTTTATCTTCTGCCTTAAGATTTGGCGGGAAACATAGACCACCTTTATTTCCAGCTTCTGCGGCAGCTATAGCCCCTAAAACCGATATAGAGCTCGATGTCGGAAGAATGGGTTCGTCTTCCGCTGCTGCTGAAAATATGATACCCTGTAGTTTTTCTTCCCCAACCTGTACTGCCCGCTGAAGAACTACATATGTTGGCTCAAGTTTTGTTATGAAAGTATTATTTATATTGGCATTTGTATTGTTTACATCTGTGTGGATAGAGCCGCGCGTATATTCTGTTAAAATGAGTAGTGTAGATTGAACCATCCCCTTTAGTTTGAGAAAGCTGTGTAGAAGTTGATTATTATTTTTAGCTTTTGTATTATCATTTTCTGTTGAATAGTAGGTATAAAAGGGGGGCGAAAATAGTATAAGGTGTTCCTTTTTATTCATTTTATCATCTGTTATAATGTTAAAACACTTCATAAAGACGTCCAAATCGCCATTTACAGGTGGCATTAGAAAAATGGCGCCTATATTTTCTGGGACAACATATGTAAGGCGATCAAATCCACCTTGACCAAGATACGCAGTATCTTTATCAATATTAGCCCTATTGGCCCCAACCTTTAAAAGGTTAATAATCTGCGGGGAACTTGTAACAATCCCCTCCTTAGGAACCCTTTTCCATAACTCAATCTGTTTATCGTAATATACACGAAGATTTCCCTGTTTTTCTGAATCTGGCACATTTATTTCATCGAGTAGTTTTGCTGTTCCAATACGTCTATACCAGTTATCAAGATCTACTGGTTCTATAGCAAGATCTGTAAGCGGGCTGCCCTTTGATACCTTCTTTAAGGCGAATGGTTTGGCACCACCTCTTTGGCGGCTTTTGCTGTGGCTGCGACTTTTGCTACGACTTCTACTGCGGCTTTTACTACGACTTTTTCTACCCCTACCACCCCCCATAACTGGGGTAATAGTACTATCGGTACCCCCGTTCAAAAGTGACTCTGAAGCATTATAACCGGGTGGCGGTGTGTTCATCCCCTATCTAGTCTCTATACTCAAAAAAGGCTTAAGAACTTTACTCGAACAACTTCAGATTAGCATGGATAGCCTTAGTGAACTACCAGTTGTTAGTATCGAGCCTGATCCGCAAACACGTAGGCGCAAGATTCACTGTAAGCAAGAGCTTATTGTAAACAGTCTACAGCGATTCTATTCGGGATGCGAGGATAAGGCGGAAGTATTAAAACTCTTAGAGGGTACTTCTGATATTTCTCTCCGCTTAATAGACTGGTTCGTAACGAACTATTCCAAGCAGCACAATATATCCTATATCTTGAACGGTCAAGAGTTTCTTGTATACACCAACTACAAGTCGCAATTAAAGGCCTATAGTAAAAAGTTGTTCGACCCCTTTTGTAGGCGCGAGAGAATCATGTTCCAGATTCAGGGATTTCCTATGTTTCAAACCACAGTAGGAAAACTCAACTTTTTTCGCTGGGCGATTGAAAAGGGTGTGCTTACATATATTAAGCTCAACTTTTCCAAGATAGAGTCCGCGATGAATGTGAATACGCGCGAGGTACAAAAAGTCCGTAAGGCCGCTTCTGAATCTTCCACGAATACAACGGCTACAGTTGCTACTAGGGGTGTCACTAGAAAGAGACTACCTACTGGAATATCACCCATATCCACTATTATGCAAAAGCACGAATATGATGTGGAGATTCGTTTTGATTAACGTGCTTTAGAGCCAGATCCAGATTTACGATAATCTGTCTTAATGTCATCCACCTTGGGTCGCATTATATCATACGCCTGTAAACTCGCCCGCAAGCTATCTTCATCGGCGCCCTCGGGCATCCACCTACTCATATATCCGCGCGATACAAGTCGCTCAGATTCGGCCCTACCGCGATCTGCCTCTTTTTCCTCATACACCGCATTCCTCACTTCGCGAATCATATTACGCGGGTCACGAGTAGGGTCATAACGGTCAAAATACGGGTTCAAAGCGAGAGAGGGGGCATTAGCAATATATGGCTGCGACTGTCTATAATCACGTTTATCTGTGCGACTACTTTGTGGCGCCATGTCATAATAGGCCGGTTTCATATCGATTCCAAGCGCGTCAGTTGCCGAGCTTCCTTGAACAACGGGTACACTTGCCTGCCATGCCTCGAACTGCCTCGCATTAATCGTGTCATAAGTGCCTGTTTCGCGCCGGACACGTAACTGCATCTTTGGAGGAGGAATGCGAACCTCTCCTGCGTATTTATTGGGGTTGAACATTCTGTCTAAAGAAGAATGAGAACATACCTTTAAAGCGATACGCGACAACTATGTTCATAGTTCCCGTAATATCTATCAAACGCCCTAGTACCGACCTAACACAAATATGGCTATTCCTGGAGAGAAATGGCTCTCATCTTATACAGTTGGACGCAACACCTCAAACGGCCTTAACTGTCGCGAAGGATTTTTTGAGCGCAAATGAACTGTTTTTAAAGGGGGAGCCTATTATCGCCGGTGAACTAGTGTTTGTAACCATTGATTCCGAGATCACAGACATTCAGTCGTTTTACACTTGGAGGGAAGTTCCCGTTGGTACTGTACCCGCAAAAGAGGTGTGGCGCTCTTTTCTCTGGTTTTCTATAAATGATAATACAGACCCATTAGGTGTAAATCAATTCCTACAAACAATATCGCTTGCGCACTCAGAACACACAGTATTCTCTGTAATCACTTCATACCTTAAGACTTGTGAATAATATATAACAGAATGGCCACGAATCGCAATAGAACATTTCGTAAGTCTACACACGATGTGAGCGCCAATTCCATCGATTTCGGTGCGAACGATTCTCTACAGAGAATGATAGAGCAGGAAGCAGGGGGGGTATATAAGAAACCCTGGCATCGTCTAGAGCGGGGTTTACGTCTAAATCGCATTCGTGCGTTTGTACAAGATATGGCTACAAAACGGGGACTGAAAGATTCCGAGCAAGAATCACTATTGAGCCTGCTTATGAAATCGCTTGACAAAAAAATGCTGAACTCTAAGACCGCGGTGGAATATGACCCAGAATCGGAAAGTATAAAAGAAATCAAGCCGCTTGTGATGCACCAAGCGTCGAATGGGGATGTTCTTTTTCAGTTACTGGAGAAGAGAAATGCCGTTACATTCCGGAAACGAGCGGCACCACCTAGCGAAACAGCGGGAGCAGCAGCAGGCACAGCCCAAGCGGAGACCTAAGAATCATACTAGTGTAATAAGTATCAAGGTGGTCGATCTGAGCGGCGCCAGTAAGTTTGAAACCATACCTCGTGTGAAAATTAGCACGTATAAATCGATGTTTCCTCATATGGCTGAACTACTTCGCTGTAATGATATAGAGGCTCCCGCGGCATCGTATTCAGGGACATTCTCGTCATGGAGAGAAGTCGCAGAAGAAAACATGGATTCGGTCATCAATGCCGCGGATGTCGCACTTACACAGGAGGAAGAAGAGGGTATCGAGGCCGCCCGCCAGATTGGTCACGGCATCTTCCAGAAGTTTCTTACAAAGGCGCGGCCTGTAGGGTGGGCCTCACAGGCACCTGAACTGCGGCGTGCGGAAGTTGAGCGTATTCTTTCGCTACCGCAGGTTCCGCAAAGGACGCCGGAATGGTATGCGCAGGGTCGCTCTGTTCTAACTGCATCCGAGTTCGGAACTCTATTTGGCTCGCCAAGAGCCATTCGGCAACTGGCATTTCAGAAGGTGCCTACCTTAGAGCCCCATCAAACAAACAGGCCGGCATGTATGACGTGTGAGATGAGTCCATTTGACTGGGGCGTCCGTTTCGAGCCCGTAGTGAAACTCATTCTGAAAGAAAAGTGGGGGGCAACGATTATGGACTCGGGGCGCCTTCTACATCCTACTGACCCCCTATTAGCAGCTAGTCCCGATGGCCTTATTACGGAAGCCACGGAGCCAGAGAGAATCGGGCGCCTCGTAGAAATCAAGTGTCCGATTACACGCGAAATCACGGGCATAATCCCTTTTGAGTATTGGTGCCAGATGCAGCTTCAAATGGAGGTCACGGGCATTGAAGAGTGTGAATATGTGGAAGTGAAACTCGATTCCCCTACACAGAAAAAGCCGGATATTTCCGGTTCAACACCGGATGGTTTCGTATGGCTTTTCCAGAACCCGAGTACTGCGCGCATGTCGTATGCTTATACGGAGGAAGAACTCTGTAAGATGGAGAGTGAGCACTGGGACCTTGTAGAAACGATTCCGTGGCGTCTTGCGAATATGTATGCGAAAACAGTTGCGCGTGATGCGACTTGGTTTAAGGGCACGGCCCCGATGAGGGAGGAGTTTTGGAATATTGTCGCACAAGCACGGCAGGGTGTGATTCAGCCCTTTGAAGTAAAGTCGAGATCCAAAGTGATTGTCACAAAGGAGCCTGAATGTAGGATTGTAGATGAATCGTGATCGCGGTAATGCTCGTGAAATAACCCCCTTTTTTTTTAAGAAGATTGTTATTTCTCCACAAATGGTTGTGCGCAGCCTACATTGGTAATAGGCTCTGTTTTATAAAACGCGAATGTGAGATCTTGGATAGGTCCCGAGCAAGAGTCGGGGTCACCGCGTTTATAGTTATTTGTCATCTGTCGGAAGTTCCTAGTTTTTTCCAGGCGTCCCTGAAAATCGGCTTCATGGCAATCTTTGGCGGTCATATACATGGGCTCGGAGGCAAGCGGTAGCCAATCTTTGAGAAGTGCGTAAGGGCGACGCAGTTGTGCGAGGTCCGGATCACCCGGCGTCATTCCATTCAGATTTATCTCTGGGGAGCTTTCAACGGCGGCAATAGAGCCTGATTGAAAAGCCTCTAGGACATCTAGACGCGGGCGAAAAATGGGATTTCCGCCATAGAAATATTTTGATTGTATGAAAAATATCGCTAACAGAAGAATGAATAGCCAGCTCAGTATAAATACACCCACACTACCCAAGGAACTTTTCATTCCGTCTCCTTTAGAGCGATATATTTAACTGACCGTTAGTCCAAATCAGGTATAGCGTATTGCATTGTCCATTGCTGTGCCCTTTCTTCATACGCGGGCTTATTCTGCTTATAGAGATTCGCAATCTCAGGGACAAATGGGTCATCCGGATTAGGATCCGTTAGAAGGCTTGTTATACTCAGCAAGACCTTGGAAATCGTGAGCGCGGGCGACCATTGCCCCTTTAAAATATCGAGGCATATGAGTCCCCCAGAGTTAATATTAGGGTGATAAATCTTTGTTGTGAAATGGACATGTGGTGCGCGAAATGGGTAATCCACCGGGAATTGTATAGACAGTTTGAACACGCCGCCTACATAGGGGCTGTCTTCCGGTCCGAAAATACACCCTTCCCAGCGATATATATCATCACCGGTTGGCCCGGCACTACAAGATGTGGGCGGATCTCTACGAAGATCTGCCAGTTCTTTTAAGATACGCTTTTGGGCCATATCTTTCTCTATATGGATTTGGAAAAAAACCTTAGATACCCAATAGAAATAAATGGACTCTGTTAGTCTCGTTGCTGAATTTCTAGGAACTTTCCTCCTCGTACTCTCGGTGCTTGCTTCCGGCGGCAACGCGTACGTGATTGGCGCGACGCTCGCGGTAGTTGTTCTTCTAACGGGCAAGCTATCTGGCGCGCACGTGAACCCGGCTATTTCAGTGACAATGTATGTGAAGGGCGGGCTCACTCTGAAGGAGTTGATCGGATATTCTGTCAGCCAGGTTCTGGGCGGCGTGGCATCTCTCTATGCCTACCGTGTGTTTGCTTGAGCATGGCTCAAGAAACAGTGCGTTTAGCCAAAGGCCAAACCGTGTGTTTGCTTGAGCACCCAGCGCCCCTTAAAGCTGCGTTTCTAATACCTATAGAGCCTTATGACCACACTAATCACACCATCACATATCGCGACTCTTGCTACAAGGGCTGCTATAGATGATTTACGGATTCTTTTAAAAAGTCTCGAGTTCTGGAACGCAGGGCAGCCGCCTACAGTGTATCTTTTCTGTGATGCGGCGGTCAAGGCTGTGCTACCGTCATTTAACTATAAGGGTGAACTCGTCACGAAAGAATGTCTAAATGAATATACGACGCTCAATAGGGCGAGTATGGAGCGAATGCCAGGAAAAAGATACAAGAATCTATTTTTCGATTTTGTCTGCGAGAAGTTGACGCTTATTGACTGGGTATTTGAGGTGGCCCCAGATGCGCCAGGTGTATTATTCTGTGACGCAGATATCTGTTTTCTCGCGCCCATATTTACGATTCCAGGCGATACAGAGCTGGCAGTGAGCCCACATATGATTCGCCACACGGATGAGGCGCGTTTTGGCATCTACAACGCAGGAATGATTTGGATGAAAAGTTCAGCAGTCGTTTCTATATGGAGAGAGGAATGCGATAGGTCTGAATTCTATGAGCAACTTCCTATTGAGTTTATGGTGAAGCGAGTAAAGAGCGTGTATCAAATACCTATTACGGAAAACTATGGCTGGTGGCGCCTATGGCAGGGCCGTCAACCTGCGGCGGAGCTACAGAAACAGTGGGGGATAAACCGCTCTTATCCTGGCAGCGGAATCACGGTGGGCGGCATAGCCCTCGGCTCAGTCCATACGCATTTTGGAGAAACGCGCGACGCAGCCACACTAGAATATAATAAATGGGTGATTGATTGGCTGAAACGTATCGCAAAGGCACACGAGCCTACACGGCGTTTTATGGCGCATCTTGCACTTGCCCACAGATAAAATTGACTATCGCGGTGGCCCAACGACCCGCACACATGCAGTCATTATTTCCTGGTCTTAGTCGTAAGAATGAGCAGACAGACATGATGAAATACTTTAAAGAAGAAGACGAGCGTGAAGCCGCCGACATGCTTTCTTGTAAGGCCTGTGCCATGCCGCGTGAAGATTGGATATTTGATGACCACAGTGTTTGTACATCCTGTGGGGAGATTATGGAGCGTCCCATAGATTCGGGCGCAGAATACCGTTTCTTCGGCCTGGAAGAGCGAGGCGGTGGAGACCCATGCCGTGTAGGGGCGCCCATGGATACACGATTCCCTACATCCGGTCTGGGAACAATGATTCTATCAAGTGCGAAGGGGGGAAACTCATCTACCCGGATTGCGATGGCGCGAGTGCGTAGGTATCACACTTGGAATCTACTGCCCTACAAAGAGCGCTCGCTTCTACAGGTATTTGAGCAAGTGGCCCTCGCAGCAACGAATCACGGTTTCGATACACGGACAATGGATATCGCAAAAGAGATGTATGTGAAACTTGTTGAGCATTGTGATAGGCGCGGTATGTCCCGTACTTCTGTAGTGGCATCATCGATTTACTCGGCACTGAAGCAAGTGGGGCAACCACGGAAACCGAAAGAGATTTCGGACATGTTCCACTTGAGTACGGCGCAGTTCACGAAATCCCTGAAATATTTCCAGGAGATTCTCTGTATGGCACATCAGCGAGGACTCCTACAGGGAAGTAACACGGATCCCGCCGCCATGCCTTCCACGCGCGCTTCTGACTATATTTCAAATCCGCTGAGCAAACTCCCGATTCGGCGCGACGCCTTTCACACCATTCGTGAGTTGGCTATCAAGCTCGCGAATGAGGTGGAGGATAAGGAAATCTGCTCGGAGAATATGCCTCCGTCATTGGCCGCAGGCGTGATTGCCTTTGTAGTTCGTCAAAAACTGAAGGAAGAATATCCCGATATGATTTCATGTGAAAGAATCGCATCGGTATGTGGCGTGAGTGAGGGAACCCTACAGAAGTGTATGAAGAAGTTGGAGGCTGCTTTAGATGCGGGTCATATCACTCTAGTAAAATAAAGCTATAAAGTAGAGATGGGCTCCAGTTGGTCCTCGGTATTTTCTACAACAACACCATTAGAAACAAAAACTATTTTAGACACGATTTTGAAACGGCTTATTACGCAAGTCGATATGGCCGACATGTACTCTCTAGCAGACCCGCGAATGTGCCGTGAATATATCGTAGTTGCCACGAGCGCCCTACAAAAACTGTTCGCATCTATTCGCCTTAGCAAAGATAAAGACGGTACACTTTTATTCCAAAAAATACGAGGAATACAAGAACGAAACCCAGATGCGCCTGAGCAGCAAATGAGATGTAGAGAGCTATCATTCTTTTTCGTTCGTATTTTCCAGATTTACGCTGCGATTGCCTTGAGCATCATGGATACGGAGATTCCTGCGGCGGACCCCTTAGTCATTGCCGATAAACGGCAATATAAACAGCGAGGAGTCGTTTTTATTGATCCGAAAGAGGGGTTTAGAGGGTTCACGAAGCCGCAACAACAAGGCTGGTTTTCTGGATTTTTTGGACAACAAAATCCGTATACTGCTATAGGCGCAGGACAGCAGGGTGGCGCGTTAGTAGACCCTACAACCATCTTGGGAGTGCGCGCACAAAGACCCGCTATAAGAGCAGGGCTTTATTTGGACCCAGCTATGGCAGGGGATTTCGCCATTCTAAACACATATTTAGTTGCTGGCGCCTTAAAGGAACATCGGAAAGAAGAAGAAGCCAATGCCTCCCCCCTTCTATTACAACAAACGCATACTGATACGAGTGTTAGTCCAAGACTTCAGTCCTCTTTGGGTATCACACAACAGAGTTTATTCGTTTTTAACTATGAAGACGAAGCTCAGCCATTCAGAAAGACAAAAGATTTAAAAGATACGGGTGGCGACGTTAAATATATTGAGGCAGTATACCAATATATCCAAATAGGCACTAATGCGCGCATGAAGGGTTCACTAAACTTTAGTAAACGAGGAGAGGATACGTTTGTGATAACTCTAACAAATGTAAAAATAACTACCGCCGGTATACGTCCTACGGGCGCTAATCCTAATATATCGAGGGAGTTAGGTTACACTGCGCTCGGCGCACTTATCCCTGTTGTTGTTGAAACGAATAAAGAAATACCAGAGGTCGTTTCTGAAATGTTTAGAGAAGCATATAAGATACTTGTGCCTGGCATCTCGGCAGTGGAGTTTTTACGTACAAAGGGTCTCATTCAAAGTATTGATGGTCAAGTTCCAATACTAGGGACAAATCTGGTAACTATTACCAATCCGAAACTCTATAAGGAATCTGAAATACCAATCACATTTACCACGCGCTATAAATACGAAGATAGAACTATCACGATAAATATTGACACAGAACTTATTATTATACAGGCCAAAAAAAGTGAACTGACAGAGGTCCAGTATACAGTCAAAGTGAATTTCAATAAGCTGCGTACACGCCCTGATTATATTTTGGGTGAACTGAATATTCCAAACTATCTAGGACAACAATATCAGCGTGGCGAAGTGGATGAAGATGCGCGTTTCCGTGGAAAGCGCGATACATTTTCTACAGGCATAGATGATAAGAGTCCTCCTACAAACAGCAGGGGTGAGACAATACCTATGTTTATAGAGCGCGCATTCAAGGGGCTCTTAGAAGATACAGAAGAAGATGTGGAAGGCTCACGCGCAGCTATTCGTTATACGCGCGAAGGTTTTCCAGAGCCCTTGGATTCCGATAAGATTCCCCCAGAGATGCGTATTAGAGAAATATGGAGGGCACTGGCAAAAGACCCGCCAGTAAAGGCACATTGTGTTGCCCGTGCGATGCAGCTTTTGAATGTGGCGGCTATAAAGGGACTTACCACAAATGAGGGATTTAGTAGTATGTGTAACGTAAAGTTCGCATACGCAACAGACGGGTCATTGCCCCCCGCAGGGAGGCCCATAACAGAATCATATGGTATACAGGCTCTTTCTATGCTGTTTGTGGATAACCTTCAGGGTGGTTTTCCAAAGATTACAGCGACAGAACAATATAAAACGTTTCGTAAACGATTCAAACTGTTTTTTGAAAGATATGAAAGCGGTAAGCGCATAGAAAATGTAACGGAGCCGGCTAGTTTATCTGATGTAACAGAGTATGTAATGCCTAAAATATGCGAAGGCCATACAACGGATAGAATACAGCTTGAAAGAGATATGATATCACAGCTGCGGTCTATAACTTCTAGCTTGATTAGCCAACAGGAAAGTCACTTGAGAAGTGCCATGGGTATACTCTTTGAACTATTTGATGAGAGCGCCGTTCGCGCAGGGCGTATAGAGATTAGTAAGTACGTGGAGCAAAATGGTATGGTCGCTGTAAATCAAATCGCAGAGCGTGCGAGAAATCTGTTGGCGGACTATTATGGTAACTGCGAGAATAAATATAAAGAGGGTCTGATGTTATTATATAATAAGCATGAGGTAGATAAAGATTCGATAATATATACTCCCGCTGTTATAGGTAAAAGTATGCCTGCCACGGATGCCGCTGGACAGCCCGCGCGCGCTGCTGCAGCTGCCGCCGGTGGTGGGTGGCTACAGCACGCCAAGTAAATTTGACAGGCGCACGCCCTATAGAATGGGCAAATGCCCAAGGAATACTGTTCTCATTCTGGCTGTACGAAGAAACTTACTTTGACAAGTACATCTTGTAAGTGTCAAAAAAGGTTTTGCCCAGCGCACAGACCCCCTATAGAGCATGCGTGCGCTTTCGATTTTCATTCTCACACAAAGCAGCAGCTCTTGGAAACGATGAGTACCCCTATAGTCGGTCAGAAGATAAGCGTGATTTGAATGACCGCTGTATGCCTGGCGCATGGCTTGAGCAAAATTGACACGGCCTGGCCCCCTGGAGCACAGTATAGCCCCTGTGTTAAATGCCCGTTTATGATAAGATCTCTATCCGCCTGATTCGCGATGGGACCAGTGGTCCTCATGAGGATGACCGCATTCATATTACTCGCGAAGACAACAATATCAAGGTTACTTATATGGATGGTGGGTACGGCGCGGAAAATCAGCGTCATCAAGTTACGCAGAAGATTCTTCTGACGCACACGGCCCTCGACAGTTACATTAAGAATCTGGGACAGCTGTTCTTACATGACGCGCAGCCCTTCAACCAGATTCAGTTCAACTTCCCTGGTTTCCCCTGTTTCCTCGCAACGTATAAGACTCTAAAGAATGAGGATCTACAGGATACGCTCATGGAGATTTCCAATATCGTGAGCGAGTCATGGTTTGCCGATTATTCCTGCTCTTGCGAGGAGTTCAGTGACAAGTTTGAGAGCCACTATTAGGTCAAATAGCCGCTCGTAGACCAGTCCAGATACATTTTCACAAGAGTCGGTGACCAGCGCCCCATCATTTTTTTATCGGTGCCATACCAATCAATGGCATCTTTCTCGCGCTGGTCAGAGCGCAACTTCATGAACTCTTCACGATGTGTGTCAATCCATGCGAACTCGCGGAAGGCCCTTTCAATCTGTACAGGCGCGGCGTAGCCGCTGAATACATGATACTGAAAATACGTATTAGGCTGGAAATCGGGCTCCACACTCTGTAGGACAAGGCTCGTATGCGTCAGCTCACGCACATTGCTGATTTTCGCCTCCTCTTCGACTTCCCGCCGTATATTATCTTTTAGAAGATGCATAACTGACTTTTTCGCATTGCGTCCATCCCGTCCTTCCATCTGCCCCTTTGGAGGCTCCCAGGTGGCCTTGGCCGGGTCACCATCGGTGCGTTTCACGATGAGGAATCGACTAGGGTTAAACGGCCTATATAGTTCATGAATAAAACAGGCTGCGCGAAGATATACTCTCCAACCCTCCGTAGGATGCTCTACATAGAAATACTCCTTGCGGGGAGAATATGGGAGTCTCTCAACACCACGTATTAATCCGGGCTGAAATACATTCAGTATTCCATTCGTAGATTTCGAGGTGGCAGACATGAGTTGTTGCCCTACGTTTTAGAGCGCTTCTTTCTACAGGTTTTTCCCCGCACTGCCTTCGCACAGCCACTACGATGATATTTTAACTCTTTACACAGAGAATTGTATGTGGTGCGATTCAGCAACTCCAACTTCGTTTCCATTGTGCGCCGGATATTCCACAAGTATTTCAAACAGAGATTGCGACACCCCGTATCTCCTTCTGCTGCTTCCCATATGGTCGTCCATTCCGGGAAGGGTAGGGCGCGAGGTAGAAGTTCCCAGAACTGCCTATAGTACACTAGACGCTCTTCAGGCTCCATCAAGTTCCACCTATTTCTTTCCAGGGGGTTTGTGAGCGTTTCAGGTGCCGGGTGGCCATGAATCGGTGTGCTCGTTTTTCCTTCGCGACTTAAAGGGTGTGCCTCCGCGACAGAAAAGAGAAACTCCCATCCTTCAAAGGTGGTGCGAGTACAGCCCGCTGCCAGGCGCTCTGTATAGATATCTTTTACGGCCTTGAAAGTGGGGTCAGGCTCGGCATGGAGGTGTTGTCTACGAAGTTTCGCGTTCACATCATTGTGCATGCGCCATAACCATTTCGGCAGGGAATCTGTACTACACTCTATAGGGTCATTTGCGATATATTCAGAGAAGCTCTGGCGACAGTATTTACAGGGTAGAATGTACGGAATCGTGCGAAAGAAGGCGCAGATTTGTTTATTGTTTTTTGATGTCGCGGCGAAACTTATGAGATGTAAGAGGCGCCAGCCCGATGGACCCCAGTATCTGGTGTCCATTCCTTAGTTTGTAATGTGCTTTTATGTCATGGAATCGAGTATTTTAAATACTTGATTCTATGATGAAGGGTCCGTCGTGTTATCATTGACCGAATGTCGACATTCCGAGGGGAGCGAGGAAGGGTCTGACCGGGGAGCTATCAACCTCTTCTGACTTACATTTCACCTTCGTTTGCGGGCACACGGCGCGCGGGCAAGGCGGCGCCGCCGGACATACCGTGGGGGGCGGGCAGCGTACCTCGGGGCACCGAGGACGAGGGCAGGGCGGGCAATCGCCGCATTTAGCCTTTCTGTCTTCGCTCGTATCTATAATGATCGGCTGCTGTTTCGGAACAGAGCTCTTCATGACATACTGAGATAGGTCGGGTACAGGAGGGCATTCCGATTTAAGCATATAGTTCTGCATGTCGGGGGCCGCGGGGCAAGGGGGTATGCTGGTTTTTAGAACATACTGAGAAAGGTCGGGTACGGGAGGGCAATCCGCCCCGTTTCCAGGGCAATCAGCGCACTGGGGGAGTGCAAATCCTTCTTGCATGCCACCAAACATTTTCAGAACCACGTACATGAAGACACATCCAACAAGGAATGCTAATATTACAGGTTTATTTACTGAAAGGCGCATATCACCCAACTCTAACAGATATAGTTATTTTTCAGTCGCATTAAGGCCTCCATCCAGGCCATGTGGGTGGTGGGCAGCCGCAGAGCTCTGGGATACTGGGGTCATAGTTTGTTGCCAAGCGAGTACATATCATACGTGAATATCCACGCCAAGAGAAATTCGCCTTGATTGTATCTGTACTCTTCATACATCCGTAGTCATAGGAATTTAGGCCGCGTGCATTAATCTGTTTACAGATTTGTTCTGCGCGGCCTCTCCAGTCGAATACGGCTGCCTCACCTGATGACCCAGCTGCCGCACCAGATGTCTGGCCGGCACGGGATGAGCCCATTCCTACATGAAGAGAAGAGGGCTTCTGTCCAGTGATAGATGTGATGATGGAATCAAATACACCGCGATAAGCATTGGTTGCTCCTGTCCCGCCACCAGTCGATGAGTCTGGGATAAGAGAAGAGTTTGAAGCTACGGGCTCACCAGTAGAATCTACAATATAACGCGCGTCACTCATGGCGGAGGCATAGTTTGCTGCTATATCCTGCTCGGCCTTACCTTTGTAGTTTAATGAGACATCCCAGGACAAGTTCTTTGTCATATCCTTTGTGTATTTTTCAAATAACTCTTTGGAGAGGGCTGCGCCGCTGATATCCCCTGCCGCGTATGCGGGGAATAGGCTCGATAGAAGGGATGATAGGCCCCAGTCTTTCAATATATCTTTTAAGGGTGATGTTGGATTCGATACCGTCTTGAGGAAGTCATTTATATCGGATTTTGTTAAGGGCACGGTGCTGATACTTTGTACTTTAGATTTGATATTCGTTACGAGATCTTCTATTCTTTGCCTGGTAGCTCTTAGTACGCTAATACGCGACTGTGTATTGGAATCTGTCGCGCCAGAGGCTTGTAGACGCACGATTTCCAAGTCGATTTTTGTAATGAGCATTTGGAGATCTTCGAGGGTTATGCTATTAGAGCCACCTGTACTGGTTGTCGTGGCGCCAGGAGCGGAGCCAGGAGCGGAGCCAGGAGCGG
>SXGQ01030153.1_pt1 | contig 40008 bp, 38 predicted proteins | sample 3178371 | NCBI WGS metagenome assembly SXGQ01 (sample SAMN11356859, study PRJNA531348) | freshwater metagenome | isolation source: freshwater sample F1-20 | place: China: Fuxian Lake, Yuxi | collected 2017-12-25
GCACGCCCTTGAGTCTGCGGAAGTCGTGGTGTCGCCGCCAGAAGAAGTAGTGCTACCAACCATCCTTCATCAACCAGACTTCCGATGGCGTAGCTATCTTTGCTGTAGAGCCAGAGATATCCAATATCACTCAAAGTGAAAATCACAATGGCAATCAATAAAAGGAAAAATTCGCTTGTAACTCCGCTGCGAACGCCAATCAAGATAAGGAGGAAAATTAAGAGTAAGTCACCAATCGGATAAAGAGTCAGCAAAAAAACTTCTGCAGTTGAATCAGCATTAGTCGTAGCCGAAAGAGCCAACGACGTGACCAAGGATGAGATTCCTACGGTAATGATGAGTGAATCGAGAATTTGACTACGCGATAGTTTTTCCAATTGTTGTGCCCGGATGATGAAGTAAAAGAGCGCTGGGTATATGGCGACAAAACCTAAGCCGCTCAACAAAGGAGAGAGATTGAGGCTAGTGAGTTCGGTCAAAGCAGAATAGATAGAGCCCAAAACCCATATGCCAAGTGCCGACCCAAGGATCCGCTCTCTACGTAGAAATAACCAGAGGGCAGTAAGAAGCAGAATGCCGTTGTAAGCGACTACGTCCCAGAGGGTCGAAGTTTCGGGGGAGAGTAGGGCGATGACCAGGTGAATTACTCCGGCGCCGAATGGGATAAACCGGAGCATAGGCAAACGTTAGGGCAGCAAAGGTGAAGTGAAAAGAGTTTTCAAGTGTCTACACCGCTTCAGATAGGGCAAACTGGGCAGATGGAAATCAATCGTCGTCATTTTTTATGCGGAGCGTTACTCACCGCGCTAGGCGCTACATCTGCCACCGTTGCCACGGCTGAAGGCGCACTCGCAAATTCGGGAATAAAGCTCCTACCCAACGGATCAGTTGAGGTAACTCCCTCTGTGATTAAGGCTCTTAATAAAGTCGGAGGCGTTGCCGTGATTGGCGAAGTTAATGGCGCGCCAACAGCATTGGTTCGTTCGGGCGCAAAAAAATATATTGCCATTGATATGCGTTGTACACATGCTGACATCACCGTGCAAACACAGGCAAGCGGCTTCTATTGCAAGCCACAGGCTGGGGGACATGGATCAGCCTTTACGAAGACAGGCGCGGTTAGCCAAGGTCCTGCGGATGCGCCACTGAAGAAATTGAAGGTAACTGCTAAAGGAAAGAAGTTGATAGTTAGTTAGATTCCAACTGTGCAAGCAAGATCGCGCACAGTCAGAGCCATCTCGTACATATCCTTCGAAGTTCTGGAGAGTTTGTCAAAGGTATCAAGTAGCGCACTCTTTGAACGGGCAAGCTCCTCTTTATCTGCTTGAGTGAGACTAGTGTCTGCCTCTGCGGCCGCAAATTGAGTGAGCAAGTCAGCTTTCTCTTGGAGTTTCTTTGCGTAAGCCTGTTTTCCGGAGAGGTACTGACGATTTGAATCAAGACATTCCTTGATTAACCAGGTCAACTTCGCTCGTTTTACAGTTGGATTCTTCTGGCAGATGTAATCAAATCCACCAATCTTCGCCTTTTGATTAGCCTTCTTGCACAAGCCGCCAGCTTTATTTGCAGCTTCTGCGGGAACGAGAAATGAACCCACCATGAAAAGGCTAGCGACGGCGACGGTAAGACTGCGCTTAATCATGGGTAGAGCGTAACTTTTTTTCCTCTGAATAGTGGGTATTTACACCCACAATGATTGGGGGTTTCCTGAGAAGTTACCGCTGGCGTTGGCGGACCCCAATCCCCGCTCGTCGAACTAAACCGCGAGGTAAATGGCGCATTAATAGATAGAGAAGGCGATATTGGCGTCCTGGAATTGAAAGTGCCGTGCCCGAGCGCACTGCTTTGATCGCGTGGGCAACCACATCGGTGCTCTCGAGCCAGAGCCATTTGGGCAATCCAGACATATTCATTTTGCCGCGTTGATGAAATTCGGTGTGGGTGAAACCAGGTGCAAGAGCAGTCACTGAGATTCCATCGGTAGCACAATCAACGGATAGATATTCTGAGAAAACCGTAACCCATGACTTGGACGCGCTATATGTGCCACCTGCAATCCAGCCAGCAACACTGCTGACGTTGATGATGTATCCCTTTCTTACCTCTCTCATGAAAGGTAGCGCTGCATGGGTCAATCGCATCACCGCGCTTACCAATACCTCGAGATTTTCGCTTTCGCGCTCGATATCGCTATTTGCAAATCTCTTATTGATCCCAAAGCCTGCATTGTTAACCAAGAATTCCACGCCACCTCGAGCAAGTCGTTCCTCGATTGTCCGAATTTGGGAGCGATCAGAGAGATCAGCAACTAGAACTTCACACGATACGTTGAATGAGTTAGAGAGATATTCTGCTCTCTCATTAAGTCGAGCCTCATCGCGTGCTACTAAAATGATGTCGTAGCCATCACGTGCGAGTTGCTCTGTGAACTCAGATCCAATTCCAGAACTGGCACCTGTAACTAATGCCCACATTTCAGTTGATGATCTTCAGGGCTGCTGGTGCGTGGACAGGCACAATCGGATGACGTGGAGCCTGAGCCTTTATCGATATGTAAGGCGAACCTTGCAAAGGTCGAGGATCAACATCGCCTTTATTTGGCCACATAGAGAGCGCGCGCTCTGCCTGTGCGGTAATAGTCAGTGATGGGTTTACTCCCAGATTCGCGGTGATGGTCGATCCATCAATGACGTGAAGAGTTGGGTACTCCCATACTCGATGGTAAGGGTCTATCACACCCTCATTTTTACTCTTGCCAATCACGCATCCTCCTACAAAGTGTGCGGTAAAGGGAGCGTTAACCAAGTCGCCGATATGACCTCCAGCGATACCACCATAGCGATTGGCAATTCGACGCGCAGTCTCATTTGCAGCGGGGATGTAAGTAGCATTGGGGCGTTCGACATCATTCTCTGATGTCAATCGCCATCCGAAGAAAAATCGTTTACTCCGCACTTTGATTGCAGAGTCAACATCTTGCATCACTAATGCGATGACTGTTCGTTCACTCCATCTTCTAACATTCAAAATCGTAGTAATAAGTAAAGGTTTTTTTATCAGTGAGCGAATCCATTGTCGACGCCGCACGGACACACTTGTGCCATCCGTCATTGCTGTCTGGAGTAATCCCATGAGATTGCTCCCTTTGCCATAACGCACCGGCTCTACATGAGTATTTTCATCGGGGAAAAAGGAGGATGTGATAGCAGCACCATGGCTGAAGTCGATATCAGTATTTGGCATGATTGCGCCCACAAGAGATTCACTATTTGTTCGAGAGAGCTCACCAAGTCGTGGTGAAATCTCTGGCAATTTTCCGGACGCTTTCATCTTGTGGAGTAATTTCTGAGTGTTATATGTCCCTGCAGCAACAATCACTTGATCTGCAGAGAATATCTTCTTACGTCCAAACCAAGAGTTGCTCTTGCGCGCGATGACTACCCATTGACCATTATGTTTTTCGATTGAGGTGACGGTCGTTAAGGCATGGACTTGTGCGCCTGCTACCTCTGCGAGTCCGAGATAGTTCTTAGGCAGAGTGTTCTTTGCATTGTGGCGACAACCGGTCATGCATCCGCCACATTGCAAACAGCCGATTCTCTCTGGCCCGACGCCACCAAAATATGGATCGGCAGATATCTCTCCAGGTTTGCTCCCAAAGTGCACTCCGAGTGGCGCCATCTTGAAGGTGTGGCCAACGCCCATCTCATCGGCAACTTCTCTCATCGCTTTATCAGAATTGGTAAAGTAGGGATTTGTTTGCACGCCGAGCATTCGTTCGGCTTGGTCATACCAAGGCGCGAGTTCTTCCCTCCAATTCGTGATGTCAGACCATTGTGGATCATTGAAATATTTATCTGTTGGTCGGTACAAGGTGTTGGCATAGACAAGTGAGCCACCGCCAACCCCAGCACCTGCCAGAATAAGAACATTTGGGAGCGCATGGATTCGTTGGATACCCGTGAGGCCAAGTCGTGGAAAAAAGAGGAATCTATTTAGGCGCCAGGAAGTTTTTGGGAAATCTTTGTCGTGAAAACGACGTCCAGCTTCGAGAACGCCGACTCGATACCCTTTTTCCGAGAGCCGGAGCGCGCTAACACTTCCACCAAAACCTGATCCGATTATCAAGACATCGAAATGTTTGGTCATACTGTTAGTTCGCGAGAGATATCGCTTGCATCCTCTTCTCTTAGACCCCAGCTTGTGCCGTACTCTTCTAATTTATCCAAATATGGTTTTGCTGGGAACCACTCAGGGCCATTTACTCCCTCTGGTTTCCAGATTCCCTCGTGAATCAATTCCATGGCAATCACTGGATTGATGGCTGTTTGCCAGACCACCGCTTGGTCGCCGTAATTCTCCATGGACCAGTTGTTATCAACAACGTGATAGAGATAGACCGCGCGCGGATCGCCCTTCTTATCAAGGCCTTTGACGAGCGCGCCCGCGCAGGTCTTTCCTTTCATGCGTGCGCCAAGGGTTGCAGGATCCGGAAGAGATGCAGAGAGCAGGTCTCGCGGTGAGACTGGGATACCTTGAACATCCACGCTCTCCTTACGATCCATACCGAGTAGATGGATGGTTTTGAGGATCGTGATGAATTGGTCTCCTAAACCATATTTGAAGTTAACGCGCTTGGCATCGATTTTTCGCGGTATCAAAACAACCTCTTCGTGCTCCACATTGACGCATTGCACTGGACCGATACCTTCTGGGAAATCAAAAGTTTCGATACCACTGAATGGTTCGGTGGTAAACCAACCGCGCCCATCCTCCCAAACGATAGGAGGATTCAAACACTCTTCGATAGTTGTCCAGATCGAGAAAGAGGGAGCGAATTCATACCCCTCAACCACGATATTAGAACCATCAAGAATGGTGATTTGATCAATTCGAGAGAAGAGTTCCTCGGATGCATATTTTGCAAAGACATCACTTAAACCGGGTTCAATCCCCATTCCCACTAATGCGTAGATGCCACGCTCCGACCAATTCCAATCACGTGCAAATTGTTCATCTCCAAGTTTTACGCCAGTTTCGCTATATGGGTAGTGCGGATGTTGTCGTGATAACGACATGGCCATATCCATGTAGTTTGTATTTTCGATTTCGCAAGCGAGGAAGATGGGCATGACAAAACGCGGATCGACGGCATTGATGACGATGTCTGGTTTGGCCTTTCGGATAAGGTCACGAATATCCTCCAATTCCGCGGCATTCACTTGGGCAGCAGAAAAACGAGCATCCTTCACTCGAGTGACGGCATCCTCGGCGCGGGCCAGCGTTCGGTCGGCGATGACCATACTTTTGATAAACGGCCGCCTGGATGCGATGTTGGCTATTGCGCGCCCAACACCGCCGGCGCCAATAACTAGGGCTCTCATATGAAATAACTCCTGAACGTTGTGCCCAGGTTAATACATTCGGTAAAAGAGTGCAAAATTAGGGGATAATCAGCGCGTATGCATTAAATGTCCTCGTAGCTCAGTTGGATAGAGCGATCGCCTCCTAAGCGGTAGGTCACCAGTTCGATTCTGGTCGGGGACACATCTCAATAAATAATTAATTGAAAATTACTGTGCGATTACCGAGAAGGAAGATGCGATCTTCAGCATACATACGTACTGCCTTTGCGAGCACTCGTCTTTCGATATCTCTACCAATAGAGATTAATTCTTCCGAAGTTGCCGAATGGGTTACGTGGGCAACATCTTGTTCGATAATCGGACCTTCATCGAGGTCCTCAGTGACAAAGTGGGCAGTCGCGCCGATTATTTTCACACCACGCTCATACGCTTGATGGTACGGGCGTGCTCCTTTGAAACCTGGAAGGAAGGAGTGATGAATATTAATAATGTTTCCAGCAAATTGATGACAGAATTCTTTCGAGAGTATTTGCATATAACGTGCTAGAACAACGACATCAATCTCAAGAGATTTGATTCGCGCCATAATCTCTGACTCTTGCACCTTCTTGTTCTGCGGATCGACTGGTAGGTATTCAAAAAGAATCCCATGCGATTCGACCAAATCGGACAGATCCTCATGATTTGAAATGACCAGGGGTATCTCGACCGGTAACTCTCCAAGTTCGCGAAGGTAAAGCAAATCTCGAAGGCAGTGACTTTCTTTGGTAACCAAGATTAATGCTCGTGGACGTTTACTTAATTCACGCACTTTTAGTTCAGGAGCAAAACGGGAGAGCTCTTGACCAAGAATCGCTTCAGATTCAGCTAATGAAGAATCGGTAGTGAAGCGAGTTCGCATACAGAACATGCCAGTAAGGGGATCAGTGAATTGCTGATTCTCGATGATGTTGCCACGACACTTCAATATCGCACCAGTCATCGTGTGCACGATTCCCGATGTATCTTTACAGGTAAATGTCGCGAGTAAATCCATCTCCTTAGTCTAATCGATAGTTAGTGCGAGATGGAAAAACGCTTGAGTTTCGCCGGAGCCCACCAGTTCGTATCACCAAACATTCGCATTAGCGCCGGGACAAGCAGCGCCCGCACAACCGTTGCATCGAGCAGGATTGCAAAGGCCACACCTAGTCCGAGAATTTTGATGGATGTGACCCCACTGAGCACGAAGGCGGCGAAAACAACGGAGAGAATCAATGCAGCGGCAGTCACAATCCGAGCAGATTTCTGCAGGCCAAAGGCGACTGATTCTGTATTATCGCCACTCTTCTCATACTCCTCTTTGATTCGCGAGAGCAGAAAGACTTCGTAATCCATAGAAAGACCGAAAGTGGTCAGCAACATCAAAATAATCATTCCGGTATCAACTGTCCCAGTTATGGTGAAGTCACCTAAGAATCTTGCGAGATTACCTTCGATGAAGATCCAAGTAATCACACCAAGGGTTGCACTCAACGAAAGTACATTTAACAGCACCGCCTTGATTGGCAGAATAATTGAACCAGTGAATGCGAAGAGGAGAATCAATACGCTAATTAACACCCACCCAAGGGCCATCGGTAGCGCGCCAGCGATTCCATTCTGGGTATCCGTGTAATCGGCTGCGACTCCTCCAATGAGTAAGCCAGCGGGCGCAGCGATGCCACGTATCTCCTCTATTAAGGCTTGCGCATCTGCAGTTCGTGGGCTCATTTTGTGTATCGCCTGGAATCTGACAATGTCATTGGATCTGGTGTTTTCAGAGATATTGGTGATGCCAGGTATGTTCCGCACCCTCTCTTTGTATGCCGAAATCTCTTCCAAAGAGAGGTTCTTGGCGCCATCGATGAAGAGAAATTCAACAGGAGTGGCTTCACGTCCAGGGAAGCGTTCATCGATAATTTGTGAAGTTATTGCAACTGGGTGTGTTTTTGGTAGAACTGTCACATCAGTTTGACCAAAGGCAATATTGCGAATTGGTGCGGCGAGAATGCCAAGAAGTATCAGAGTTAGAACGGTAATGGTAAGTGGTTTACGCATCACAAATCGAGCAAGATCTGCCCAGCGCCCATTTTCCCTTGGAGCGATAGAAGCTTTTCGAATGGCCCATTTATCAATTTTCGTACCAAGAAGTGCGAGCGTCGCTGGAAGCGGGACTAGTGCGCCAATGACAGCGAGTGCAACCACTGCAATCCCGGCATACCCGAATGATTTCAAGAAGTTTAGCGGGAAAAACAGGAGCGAGGCCAGAGTGACCAGGACTGTTAAACCAGAGAAAAATACGGTTCGTCCGGCGGTGGCGACGGTTCGAATGACTGCATCCTGAATGCTCTTACCGTTATGAAATTCCTCGCGGAATCGATTAACGATAAGTAGTGAGTAATCGATGCCAAGTCCCAAGCCCAAGCCGGTGATCAAGTTCATCGCATAGATGCTCACATCAGTAATTAGAGTTAACAAATAAATGATGAAGAACGCTCCAAGGATGGCGCTAATACCAACAACAAGTGGCATAGCGGATGCAATCACGCCACCAAAGACAAATAGCAATAGGATGAAGGTAAGCGGAATCGCAATTGCTTCAGATTTTTTCAGATCATCACCGATCTTGGTATTAATGGCATCACCAACGGCGCCAGTTCCTGTGTAGTAAATGGAGAGGCCTTCATATTTGTTTCCAACTTGATCGTCAACATTTTTGGCAATTGCACTTAATCCATCAAAAGAATCATCAGTACCGTATGCAAAAAGATAGCCGGCTTTTCGGTCTTCGCTAAGCAACTGTGGGGAACCAGTCGACCAGTAAGAGATAACTTTCGATACTCCTGGTGTGGCACTGACTTTTTCCGTGATGGCATCTACTGTTTGGCGAACTTTAGGATCATCCACGTTTGATGATGGTGAATCGATGAGAAGAATTACCGCAGGATCTTCAACTTTAAATTCTGATTTCAAATATTCAAATGCTTGCGACGATTCACTTTGCGGGTCGTTGTACCCACCTCCATCAAGTTTTCCGAATGCTTGGAAGCCAACAGCACCAGCAACAATCAAGGTCAGCAACGAGATAACCAATACCGATTTGCTATGCCGCGCTATGACGCGTCCGAGTCTCTCAAACATGATTCTCCACCCTAATTACTTGACGTTTAGATCGCTTGGTGGAAGAATGTAAACGATGTTAACACTACAGCGCAAAGGATCCGAGTATCACCACGGCGATTTAAAGAGCGCAGCCATAATCGCTGGTCGGAACTTAATTGAGGGTGGGGGATTACCGGCGCTTGGGATTCGCAGAGTCGCCAACACAATCGGTGTGACAGCCCCTGCGCTCTATCGCCATTTCGCCTCGCTCGAAGAACTTCTCGTAGAAATCACCTGTCAGGTCAGACAGGAGATTGGCGAGTTGATGCTTGAGCGGAGAAGGCTTGTGAAGGTTCCGCGAGATGTTCGAAAGTATGAATTAGAAAAATTCCGCGCCATTGGCGATGCATACATAGATTATGCAGATAAACATCCGAAACTCTTCGAGATCGCTTTTATCAATCATCAAGAGAAAAGCACCAGTGAATATAATGAGCTTGCCTGGCAAGTCCTCAATGAGAGTATCGAGAATTTCGTTGCTCTCGGGATGATTCCCAAAAATAAACGCGATTCTGCGCCACTAGTTGCCTGGAGCGCGGTACATGGCGTTGCTACTCTTGTTGCAAACAGAGCAGTCGCTTCCGCAGAGATTAAGTTCTTCCAGACTGCAGTAATGGATGGCGTACAGGATGCGCTATTGAAGAAATGAGGATGGCTAGATAACTATGGGCCCTGAAGATCCGCAACCATTACATGAAGAGGTAGATCAGGAAGAGAGCGAAAAAGACACTTCCCGCGACGAGGAAATTCTTCGCGACCGCCCACCGCATCATTAGTACGATGACCAATCCAATAAATCGGCGTATCCGCTCTCGATCTTCAGAGGTTGTCAGCGTTAAGAAGAATTTTTCTAATTGAAGTCGTCCATTGGTTTTGCTCCTTCGCACCCGCGGAGGTTCTCACGAAAACCTTGCAAAACGTCGCTTACTCCTTACTTGTGGAGGAAGAGCTGCTACTTGTGGAACTACCCTCGCCTGGTCCACCCTTAGTGGAGCGCGAGTCGGTCCGGTAGAAGCCAGAACCCTTGAAATGCACGCCCACGGGGGCGAAGACCTTCCGAGTGATCCCTTCGCACTGAGGGCAGTTCTGATCTGAGGTGTCGGAGAAGGAGCGGCTCGCCTCGAAATCCAAGGAGCAGGCATCACAGAAGTATTGATATGTAGGCATCGGCCACCTCCATTAACGTCGCGCTCAAACTGGCTAAATGACAGGTCCCTAGTTTAGAAGCGTGGAAGGATAGTTGCTAATCAGAGGGTAACTTCAAGGTATCGCGGAGGGAGTGGCCATGCTGCCAAAGGCTGTGACGACACGAGCGTTGATCCCGCTTCTCATCGGGTTTGCCTTTGCGCTCTCGAGTTCGCCCGCTTTCGCATTCGATTTAGTGAGCGCCGATCCTGTGATCGATTCAACTATTACCACTTCGCCAGGAGCGGTAACTCTAACTTTTACAACCGAAGTGGCAGATTCCGGAAGTTCATTGAGCGTGCGCGCGCCAAGTGGTATGGCGGTAGATGACGGCTCGCTCCTCATTGATGGCGCTAATGCGCTCATAGGCCTGAAGAAGTTGACCGAGGGTGGCAGATATACCGTCACCTATCAATTTATGAGCATCGACGGTGACATTCTCAATGGTTCCTACGCTTTCAATTTCGATGCACCAGCTATGGTGACCGCACCGTCTCCAACAGTCATGGCTACTCCAGATTCGACCCAAGCCACTCCTGGTCAAGTAACTGGAAAGAGTTCGCGTGCTACAGATATTTTCATGATTGCACTTTTAATCATTTCGTTCCTCATTCTGATCTTCATTGGTAAATCGCTACGTAAGCCAAAAAATAAAAAGCGCAAAAAGAAATGATTTCGCTTTTTAAGTATCTTGCATTAGCGAGTGCATTCTCTCTCGTAGGAATACTCACCGCAATCGCTTTTTTACTTCCGGAAATTGAAGGGTATTTTCAAGAGTCGGCTATGAAGTTAAAGAAGATTCTCCCCCCAATTGCGGCGATATGGGCGCTCTCTTCAATCGGAGTTTTTCTCACAGAACTCGCGGTGATTGTGGATAAACCATTACTCGAGATTTTTAGCGGAAACCTGATTCGTTCATTTGCCTTGCAGGTTGTGCTTGGCAAGGTTCTCGCAATCAATATCTTTGCAGCCCTCGTTCTATTACTCATAATTCCATTTATCAAGAGAACCGGTGGCGCCGTCGCGGCCTTGGCAATTACTTTTATTGGTTTGTTGGCACCATATTTAGAGAATCACAGCACATCGTCGGGCAATCATATGTTGGCAGTAGGTCTTGTCTTGGTGCATGTCTTCGCACTTGCTCTCTGGATTGGCGGTTTAGTTGCACTAGCACTCATCTCAAAAGAAGAACGAAGATTTGCAGCCTCTCGATTCCACACAATTGCTCTCTGGTCCTTGGTAGCAGTAGCACTTAGCGGACTAATAAATGGTTGGATTCGATTAGGGGAAATCGGAAATATCTCGAGTGGTTATGGCCTTCTGCTACTTGGAAAGTCTCTCCTTTTACTCATCATCTTTGCGGTCGCATTCCGATTCCGGGGTCAACAAAGAAGTGAATTTGATGATGGTGCATTGAGTAAGCAACTTGGCATTGAAGGACTTCTCTTTGCTGTCACGATGGGTATGGCGGTAATTCTCGCCAGGACACCACCGCCTATTCAAAGTAGTAATCAAGAGATCAATTTAATTCTTGGTTCTGTGATGCCAGAGTCACCGACTTTCTCTCGAGTACTTCTTGGTTACGAACCCAATGGTCTTTTCCTGGCTTTCCTGGTCCTATTCGTGGCCTTATATATAAAGGGCGTAGTGGTCCTGACTCGACGAGGAGATAAGTGGCCGATTAACCGAACGATTTTCTTTGCGTTGGGAATAAGTGTTGCTGATTTTGCCGTCAATGGCGGCTTGGGCGTGTATTCGCATGTCTCATTCTCATTCCACATGGTCGCGCACATGTCCTTGGCGACTTTAGCGCCAATCGGAATTGCTCTAGGAGCACCCATAACTTTGGCGCTCCGAACTCTTCCGATTGGTCGACGAGAAGGCGAGCGCGGAGTCCGGGGATTTGCTCTAGCGCTTCTGCACTCCCGTTACTCACGCTTTTTTACCAACCCAATAGTTGCGATGTTGGTCTTCGATGGCTCGATGTTCGCTCTTTATTACACCGACCTATTCCCATGGTTGATGAATTACCACTTTGGTCATTTCTTTATGGAGATGCATTTCTTCATCGCCGGATTCATATTCTTTGCGGCCATAATCGGAATAGATCCAATCCCCAATAAATTACCTTTCATCGCTCGAATTGTTGTGATTCTTGGCGCAATGAGTATTCACGCCTTCTTCTCAGTATCACTTATGTCATCGAGCGTGCTTGTTGATGGCGGATACTTTGCCTCACTGGATCGACCGTGGTGGCCTGATTTGTTGGCAGACCAAAAAACAGGCGCTGCATTTGGTTGGGCATTTGGTGAGGTGCCGATTCTCATGGCCCTCGCCGCAACCTTTGTGCAATGGGTGCGCTCTGATTCCAATGAGACGGCGCGGATCGAACGGAGTGCGCAGCGGGCGCGCCAGGCAGGTCTGCCAGATGACCATGACCGGTATAACGAGTATTTGAAGTCACTCGAGAAGCGAGATCCGCAGTAGCGGACTCTGCCTAATTCTGAGTTAATTGCCTCATGGAATCCCTCTTCACACTGCCCTCTGAATACCACGCGCTTCGGGAATCTGTCCGAGCGCTCGCTGATTCGAAGATTGCTCCGGCAGCCCGCGAGGTAGATGAAGTAGCCAGATACCCTCGAGAAGCTGCTGATGCGCTTCAAGGCGCTGGGCTTGCTGCAGCGCATGTTCCCGAAGAGTTCGGTGGTGAAGGCGCTGATGCACTTGCAGTGGTCATAATCATTGAAGAGGTCGCCCGCGTATGTGGGGCATCTTCGTTGATACCTGCAGTCAATAAGTTGGGTTCATTGCCATTGATCTTGGCAGGCAATTCGGAACAGAAGAAGCGTTGGCTTACCCCGCTCGCGCAAGGAAAAGGATTTTCCTATTGTCTCTCTGAATCTGAAGCCGGTTCTGATGCGGCGGCAATGCGTACCAAAGCGGTAGCAAAAGATGGGGGCTGGCTCTTAAATGGAAGTAAGAAGTGGATTTCCAATGCCGGCGAATCCGAGTTCTACACCGTGCTTGCAAGCACAGATCCCGCTAAGGGAGCAAAAGGTATCTCAGCATTTGTAGTGGAGAAGAGCGATAAAGGTCTCTCCTTCGGAGCCCATGAGAAGAAGATGGGTTTTCGAGGTTCGCCAACACGCGAGGTCTATTTTGACGATGTTCATCTTCCTGCTGACCGGATGTTGGGTGAAGAGGGAACTGGATTTGCTCTTGCGATGAAGACTCTTGATCACACTCGAATCACGATTGCTGCACAAGCCTTGGGTATCGCTCAAGGCGCCTTTGAGGTGGCAAGTGAATATGCGAGACAGCGTAGGCAGTTTGGCAACGCAATCTTCGACTTTCAAGCGATTCAATTTATGCTCGCTGACATGGCAATGAAGATCGAAGCAGCACGTGGGCTCACCTATGCTGCTGCAGTAAAGAGCGAGAATTCCGAGGAAGATTTGACCTTCTTCTCTGCTGCAAGCAAATGTTATGCAACAGATGTAGCGATGGAAGTGACGACAAATGCAGTACAAGTACTCGGGGGTTATGGATACGTCTCTGACTATCCGGTCGAGCGAATGATGCGTGATGCGAAGTTAACTCAAATTTACGAAGGTACTAATCAAGTACAGCGAATCGTGATGGCGCGTAATCTGCCAAACTAAGAAAAACGGGTGATACCTAATTCAGTGGCGACAGCATCTACTCTGATGTCGTGCGGCTCCTCTGGTAATTCAGTAGCGCAGAGGCAGATGTAATCGATCAATGCGACCTTCCACCCCGAGAGCGCGGGAAGCGCGCGATCGAAGGATCCACCCCCCTGACCAAGCCGCACCCCGCGAGAATCGATGGCAAGAGCAGGCACGATAACGACCTCAATTTTCGATAAGAGCGTTGGATTAATCTCGACACCATCAAGTAGCCAGGTAAGTGATTTATCAGAATTCATTCGAGGTAAAAGAATCTTCTTCCCTTGACTCTTAAGCGTTGAATGCATTTCAAAGGTATCGGGTTCATCTCCATACGATTGAAAAGAGGCAATCACGCTAGCGCTCTGAATTTCAGGAGCAGTCAGCAGTATCCTGCTAGGTGCTTTTCGATCGAAGGAATGCGAAGTCCGACGAAGTTCTCGAAAGCGCCCTCGCGCCTCTTCCTTACTAGCCATAGTAGGAGCGTAAGGTGTAACCACTATGGGTAAGCAACCTCCACTCAAACATGCGGTCATTCCCGCAGCAGGTCTGGGCACCCGCTTTCTGCCCGCTACCAAGGCAATCCCAAAAGAGATGCTCCCGCTCGTAGATAAGCCAGCGATTCAATACGTTGTCGAAGAGGCGTATTCGGCAGGCTTTACCGACCTCTTATTGATCACAGGGCATAACAAAGGTGCTCTTATCGACCACTTCTTGCAATCGCCGGAGTTGGAACAAACCCTTCATGCGCGCGGAGATCAAGAGCGCCTAGGCTCCTTGCAAAAATTAAATATGTTGCCTTCGCTTCATACTGTTCGGCAAGAGAGTGCACGTGGGTTAGGCGACGCGGTCTTGACTGCCGCGGAGCATGTAGGTGATTCACCATTTGCAGTTTTACTTGGCGATGACTTGATAGAACCCAGTGATCTACTCTGGAAAAAGATGGTGCAGGTCTATGAAGAATTTGGTGGGTGCGTGTTGGCATTGATGGAAGTACCCGATAGTGAAGTGTCAAAGTATGGAATTGCCAAAGTGACTTATGAGTCAGAAATGCGAGTTCATGATTTGGTAGAGAAGCCAACTAAAGCTGACGCTCCGAGTAACTTGGCAATTATCGGAAGATACATTTTATCCCCAGAGATTTTCTCGATTCTTCGACATACTTCGACAGGGAAAGGCGGCGAAGTTCAATTAACAGATGCGATTGCGACACTTGCGCGAGATGAGCGAATCGCAGGTCCTGTTCATGCGGTTACTGCCGAAGTGCGCCGTTTCGATACTGGAGATAGGTTGAGTTATCTCAAAACCGTGGTCGAGTTTGCAACCCGTCGCGAGGATCTAGGTCCGGAATTCACAACGTGGCTAAAAGGGTATATCCGAGGTTTGAATGATTAGCGTCGACGACTATCTCAACGAAGTGCTCGCCATTGCTAAGCCGCTAGCACCTTTGGATATGCCATTGCTCGATGCCCACGGGGCCACCCTTGCTAGCGATATCTATGCTGGCGAACGGTTGGTCATCAGGGGCGGCGGCAGAATCCGCTCGACACATATCGGTCTTGCTGCATCGATTGGTCTCGATCATTTGCCTACCAGACCGCACCCGCGGGTGGTCGTCATTTCAGCAGGAGAGGATCTCACTGAACCTGGACACGCAATCGATGATCGCCATTCATATGAGAGCAATTCTTGGTTATTGACTACAGCAGTTCGTGAGGCAGAGGCGATCGGTTACCGCGTGCATACCATTCCCGATACCACAGAGGAGCTTAAGGATCTTATTGAAGATCAACTCGTTCGCGCTGACCTTGTAGTCATTAGTAGCGGCCCGCGTTCGGTCGAGATGATGCGTAGCGCTTTGAATAGCTTAGGTGCTATGAATGAACGAGAAATCGCAATGTCGCCCTCAGGTCATCACAGTTATGGGTTGATTGGTCCTGATCAGACACCGGTGATTACCCTCCCTTCAGATTCCAAAAGCGCATATATCTGTTGCGAGATTTTTGTTCGACCAATGATTCGCCAGATGTTAGGCCGTAAGAATCTCTCCCATCGAGTGCTTAGTGCCACTCTTGATGGTGAAGTCTCAGGTGAATTAAGTTTACGAAATTATTACGATGCCATCATCAGTCATGATAATGAAATCTTGCGAGTTCGCCCTGCAGATGAATCTGCTCGCGCTGATGCAAATGGTTTGATCGTTGTCGATGAAAAAAGTTCAGTCAAAAGAGGTGGTAGCGAAGTTTCGGTGATCTTGATCGACAGGCGTGCTGATTAAGTGGAGTTAACAGCCGGAGATATTCGCCTTCGCCCCATCGGATATAGAGATAAGAAGTGGTGGCAGCGAACTCAGAAAGAGAATGCGCAATGGCTCACACCCTGGGAGACGACCTTCCCCGAGGGCAGTGGCACCCCACCTGGGTTTCATCGGATGGTCAGGGCTTTCAAAAAGGATGCACGCCTGGGGCGCTCGGAGAATTACCTCATCATGGTTGATGGAGTTGCCGTTGGCTTCATTGCCCTTGGTGGGATCTCATACGGTCCAGCCCGCATGGCATTCATTGGTTACTGGATTACGCGTGAATTTGCTGGCAAAGGGATAGTAACCAAGGCGGTTTTACTCCTGAAGAATCACGCCTTCACTAGCCTGCGCCTTCATCGGATAGAGATAAACGTGCGGCCCGAGAATCAACCTTCGATTCGTGTTGCCATGAAGTCCGGTTTTGAACTCGAGGGCAAACGTTCGAAGTATCTTCACATTGATGGTGCATGGCGTGATCATCTCTGCTTTGTAGCAACACGAGAATAAGAGGCTGTCGCCTCCCATATTTGCAGGACCGAGACTCGTATTCTTTTCCCATCATGAGCTCAGGATTGATTTATTTCGCCGTCATCGCGCTCTGGGTCGCATATTTTCTGCCACGTTGGCTCCGCTCCCATGATGAAGTCTCCGAGAGTAAGAGTTTGGAGCGTTATCGCAGCGCCATGCATGTGGTCTCTATGAGTTCCTCTCAAACAACATATATGACGCGCGCTGAAATTGTTGAACGTGAAGCGCGAACTCTTCGCAAACGACAGATAACGCTCATTGCTCTGGCAATTTTTCTCTTCGCAAATTTTATTTTCGCAATTGCCAACGTAGTTCCATTAAAATCATTGCTGTTGCCAACATCCTTATTGATAATTTTTGTAGTGCATGTACGCAGGCAAAAAGTTCAAGATGACGTGACAAAGCGTCGTCGTATGGCTGCGATGAAAGGGAAAAGTTCTCCATATAATTTTGCAGAAATCACCTATCGCTCGCCAGAGTCTGAGATCAGTAGGTGGATTCCAATAGATCATTCACGAACTGTTACGGTTATTCCCAATAATTCTTGGCAGCCAAACGATATGCCATTACCTACATACGTCACTGCGCCAAAGGCTCCCACTCGTCCAATGGTAAATAAAGAACCAGGAATTTTTGACCAAGATGCAGAGGCTGAGGTAGTTACTCCTCAAATTGATGAAGTATTTGATCAAGAGGAGTCCAAGCGCGCGGCAAACGAATAGGTCACGATGGCTGAAGTATTTATTAAGCAAATTCGGGCATTCACAGTCCGTGGTGGTGGCGCTGATTACCACGATCAGGAAAAAAGTCATTGGATAGATGGTCAGATTTCTACGCCCATGTCCAAATACCCGGAATACAGAGCCCAGCGGCGGAGCTTTGGTCTCAACGTCCTTGGATCCCTCGTTGTGGAGATTGAAGCTAGCAATGGTGACGTGGGAGTTGCCGTAACCACTGGTGGTGATTTGGGTTGTTGGATAATCGAGAGACACCTTTCTCGCTTTATCGAAGGCAAGAAAGTCACTGAGATTGAGATTATCTGGGATCAGATGTTCAATTCGACCCTTTTTTATGGGCGCAAGGGCATTGTCATTAATGCAATCTCGGGCGTTGATTTGGCTCTCTGGGACTTGTTGGGTCGAGTTCGGCAATTACCTGTTTATGAACTTCTTGGAGGCCCCGCACATAAGGAGTTGAATTTCTACGCTACCGGTCCACGCCCCGACATTGCGAAGGAATTAGGTTTTATCGGTGGAAAATTAACGCTTGTTCATAGTCCGGCAGAGGGCGATTCGGGGCTTGCAAAGAATATGAAGTTGCTCAGCGATATGCGGGAGAAAGTAGGAGAGTCATTCTGGTTAATGTACGACTGTTGGATGAGTTTAACTGTGGAGTATGCCTTACGACTTGCAAACGCTGGAAAAGATTTTGGACTTAAGTGGATCGAAGAATGTCTACCGCCTGATGATTATTGGGGTTACGCAGAGCTTCGAGCAAAGGTACCAGCTGGCATGTTAGTGACTACTGGTGAGCATGAAGCAACACTCATGGGATTTAAGTTACTTCTGGAGATGAATTGCGCTGACATAATCCAACCGGATGTCGGATGGTGTGGTGGTCTGACCGAGCTCGTTCGCATTGCCGATTTAGCCGATCAATACAGAGTTCCAGTTGTACCGCATGGCTCGTCGGTTTACAGCTACCATTTCGTTATCACGCGGAACAGTACCGAATTCGCTGAATTTCTTATGATGGCTCCAAATGCCGATCGCATCGTGCCGATGTTTAATCCGTTATTGATTGGGGAACCGCTCCCAAATCAGGGAAAACTTCATCTAGCCGCTCTGGATAAACCTGGATTTGGAGTTGAACTTAATCGAGACTTGAGTTTTCAACGTCCTTTTTCACACTAGATCCACGAGTCGAACCACATCAGACTTCGCCAGTAGTCATAAGAAACTGTCATAGCAAGGAAAATTGGCGAATGGTAGATGAAGTTGATGCCGATTAGAGTAATAAAACTCGCTAGACCAAGCTTCTTTGATTTACGAGAGAAGCGCGCTGGCAGTCTCTCATTAATCTCTTTGATTGCCGCGACAATGGCCAAAATTATCCAAGGTTGAAAGACAATAGAGTAAAAAGAGAAAGTCGTTCGCTCTGGGAAGGCAAACCAGGGAAGCAAACCTGCAGTAACTCCCAACAAAATGAGGGAGTGATTCCGGTTACGAAACCAGAGGATTACTAGGAGCAATAATGAAATTGCGCCACTCCACCAGAGCAACGGCGTGCCCATTGCTAATACTTCTTGTGAACATTTTCCGCTGCCACATTGCGGAGATTCGTAAAAGAATGATGTTGGCCGAATTTGTAACAACCATTGCCACGCTGGAGATTTGTAGTTGTGGCGCGAATCTAGCCCTTGGTGAAAGTCAAGAATCTCAAATTGATAGTGAATAAATGAGCGAAGTGGAGCGAGAAAGGTCATTCCATTATCTTCGGCCCAAGTGCGACTCCAGCCTCGGGACGATCGAAACCAACCAAACCAACTAACGAAGTAAACGAGAAGTGGTACGAGAAATAGTTGGACTTTTCGTAAAAGAATCATCGAGAGTATCTCTCTCGGAGAATTTTTCATCTCCTTCCAAGAGTCCTCTTTCAACTCCTTAAGAATGAAGAAAATGGCGAAAACGATGATGTAGAAAATTGCATTCCATTTTGTACCCAAGGCAAGACCAAAGAAAATACCCGCAAATAGGAAACGTCGATCTATCAGAAACCAGGTAGCAATGAGAAGAAAAGTCGTAAGCGTGATATCAAGGAGTGCAGTTCGAGACATCACTAGATTGAGCCCATCGAAAAGGGCCAAGAGCGCAGCAATGAGCCCATATCCGAGAGCGCCAAAAAGACGCGAAGCAATCTTTGCAATCAGTAATATCGATAACGTTCCCAAAAGTGCAACAACCACCCGCCAACCAAAGGGATTATCACCAAAAACTTGAATTCCTACTGCAATCATCCATTTACCAACTGGAGGGTGCACGATGAATTCAGGTTTATTTGCGCTTATCTCGACGCCAAATTTCAATAAGTCTCGAGCGCCATCAACATAGTAGATTTCATCGAATATCAAAGTGTTCGGAGTGCTCAATCGGAAGAGTCGCATAAAGAGCGCGGCAGCGACTACAGACCAAATCGCTACCGTTCGATTTCCCAGAGCCCGAATCATGCCTAACAGCGTAGAACCTGGGAGGATAAGAGCGTGAAAAGCGGCGAGTTAATCCTGGCAGGAGCCCCACTAGGTAACCCTGGGGATGCCTCGTTACGACTGCGTCAGGCGCTTACCCAGGCAAAGATAATTTTCGCTGAAGATACTCGACGACTACGCCACCTAGCCCAGGACCTCGAGATTGCTATAACTGGAGAATTACGCTCCTTCTTTGCAGGTAATGAGCGTGAGCGACTTAGTGAATTGCGAGCGCTCCTTGAGGCAGGAGAATCAATTCTCCTGATTACTGATGGTGGAATGCCGGGGATAAGCGATCCGGGATATCTGGCAATTCAAACTGCCCTTGAACTAAATGCGGATATTGAAGTGCTCCCGGGTCCAAGTGCAGTAACCACCGCACTGGTCTTATCAGGTCTACCCATGGAGAGATTCCTCTTCGATGGTTTTATCCCTCGAACGTCGAATGCACGACGCGACTATATCGATTCAATAAAAAACCAGCCTCGAACGATTGTGATTTTTGAGGCCCCACATCGCACCAAGGAACTCATCGGTGATTTATTGGAGATACTGGGCGAGCGCCGACAAGTTGCGCTATGTCGAGAGATGACTAAAAAATATCAGGAAGTCTTCCGAGGCTCGCTCTATGAGTTGAACCAATGGGTTACCGAGCGAGAGGTGCTTGGTGAAGTCACGATTGTGATTGCTGGCGCAGCGCCTGAAGAAATAACCTCTCGCGCACCAGATCACATTGCGCACTTGGTGGGCGAACGTGAGCGAGCAGGGATGGACCGGCGCGAAGCCGTGGCCGCAGTGGCGCAGGAGCTGAATCTACGTAAGCGAGAAGTATTTGATGCTCTAGTCGCCACTAAGATGGGGCAGTGATGTCTGAGCAGGGGCAGAAGAATTTCTACCTTACGACGCCGATTTACTATGTAAATGATGCGCCGCATATTGGCCATGCTTACACCACCGTTGCAGGAGATGTTCTCACTCGTTGGCATAGACAACGAGGTGAAAGGGTTTGGTTTCTTACTGGGACTGATGAGCATGGTCAGAAAGTGCTGCGTACTGCCGAGGCAAATAATTCAGATCCTCAAGCCTGGGCCGACAAGTTGGTCGAGAGTGCATGGAAGCCAACCTGGAAATCCTTAAATATCGCTAACGATGATTTTATTAGGACGACCGAGGGTCGCCATATGGAGCGGGTCCAGAATTTCTTGCAGGGCCTAAAGGATGCCGGACATATATATGAAGGAAAGTATGAAGGCCCCTATTGCGTCGGGTGTGAAGAGTTCAAATTGCCGGGCGATCTTTTACCAGGGGCAAATGAGAGTGAGAAACTCTGTCCGATTCACTCTCGACCTGTTGAACTCGTCAGCGAGACCAATTGGTTCTTTCGTTTATCTGCTTTTGTTGAGCCTCTTCTTGCCCATTATCGGGAGAATCCGCAAGCGTGTGAACCTACCAGCGCACGGAATGAGGTAGTTGCTTTCCTTGAGGGGGGCGTATCAGATCTCTCGATCTCACGCTCTTCTTTCTCATGGGGTATTCCCGTTCCGTGGGATTCCAAACAAGTTGTCTATGTCTGGTTTGACGCGCTACTAAATTATGCGACCGCGGTTGGTTTAGGTGATGCTCCTGGTACTCCGGGCGGCGAGGATTTCGCGCATAAGTGGCCAGCAGATGTTCATTTGGTAGGAAAAGACATCCTGCGCTTTCATGCAGTCATATGGCCGGCGATGTTGTTGGCTGCAAATTTGCCCGTGCCTAAGAAAGTTTTTGCGCATGGTTGGCTATTGGTCGGTGGCGAGAAGATGAGTAAGAGCAAACTCACTGGAATCGCGCCCTCCGATATCACTGATTTCTTTGGCGTTGATGCATTTCGTTATTACTTTTTGCGGGCGATTCCATTTGGCACGGATGGATCTTTCTCGTGGGAAGATATGGTTGCGCGTTATACGAGTGAATTAGCTAATGATTTCGGAAATCTCGCATCAAGGGCTATTGCGATGGTTGAGAAGTATTGTGATGGGAAGATTCCATGTGTCGCCAACGAACCAGAACTCGCAGCAGCCGCAGCGCTTGCAACCAAACGGGCCGATGAATCAATTTCTGCATTAGATTTTCAGAGCGGGATTCTGGCGATTTTAGAGTTCTGTAAAAGCGTGAATGGGTATGTAACTGAACAAGCTCCCTGGGTCTTAGCAAAAGACCCAGCACGCAAATCTGAGCTAGATCAAGTTCTTTATGCAACTTGTGAATCACTGCGCATCTTGGCAGTGCTCTTCAATCCAGTGATGCCAGAGACTTCTCAAAAGTTATGGCGTGCATTAGGTGCCGACAAGCTTGGCTTGCTCGATGATCAGAGGATCAATGATGTTGCACGCTGGGGACAGCTACCAACAGGTGCACAAACCATCCGCGGCGAAGTTCTCTTTCCGCGCCTACCTGAGAACACTGGTGAGGAGCTACGCGGGTGAGCGATCGCCACAATCGGGATATCGATCGGATTCCAGCGCCACTACCTGAGCCGTTACCTGCACCAACGATTGATTCGCACTGTCATCTGGAGTTGATCGCCAATTCTGCACCGGATGCTCCCGAGGTGAAGGCAATACTTGATGAAGCAGAATCCGTGGGCATCGAACAGGTGCTGCAAATCGGTTATGACCTAGAGCAATCGCGATGGTCAGTAGGGGTGGCAGAAGCATGGGTCGGCAGAGCGCTTGCAGCAGTTGCGCTCCACCCGAATGAAGCGCCTATGGTCGATGATCTCGACGAGCAACTTCGCGAGATTGAAAAATTAGCGACCCATCCGAGGGTGCGGGGAATTGGTGAGACTGGCCTGGATTATTTTCGGACGCCAGAAGAGTTGCGAAGTAAGCAAGAGTTCTCATTCCGCTCTCATATAGCCATCGCAAAGCGGATGAATAAAGCATTGATAATCCATGATCGCGACGCCCACGAAGATATTTTGCGCGTACTCACAGATGAGGGTGCTCCCGAAAAAGTCATCTTTCATTGTTATTCAGGAGATGCAGAGATGGCGCAACGTTGTATCAACGCAGGATATTACTTGTCGTTCTCCGGGACGGTTACATTTAAGAATGCTCCCGAGTTACGCGAGGCTCTTTCACTGACACCATTAGAGAATCTACTCGTTGAGACCGATGCCCCATTCTTAGCCCCCGCTCCTTATCGTGGAGCGCTTAACTCACCGGCGCAGATTGCTCGAACTATTCGCTTTATGGCCGAAGTAGTCAATCGCCCTGTTGAAGAGCTCTGCGATGCAACCAGAGGCAATGCCCTTCGGGTATTTGGAGATTTCACTTAATGGAGAGCCTAGGTGCAGCGCAGATTCGTGAATTGGCCGAGCAACTAAATCTGCGCCCATCAAAATCACTTGGACAGAATTTTGTCATCGATGGCAATACCTGTCGGAAGATAGTCCGACTATCGGAGGTAAACCAGAATGATGCTGTGTTGGAAATCGGACCTGGCCTGGGTTCACTTACTTTAGTTTTACTTGCAAACGCGGGCTCGGTGGTTGCGGTTGAAATCGATAAAAGGTTAGCGGAACAACTTCCAAAGACGATTGCAGCGCATGTACCAGAGCGAGCATCGAACTTGCACGTCATCAATAAAGATGCGCTCAATATCACCGAGATTCAACCCACTCCCACTGCGTTGGTAGCGAATTTGCCTTACAACGTATCGGTGCCAGTCTTGCTCCATCTCTTGGAATATTTCCCCACAATCACTCGAGGGATTGTGATGGTTCAAGCGGAGGTCGCCCAGCGGTTGGCAGCGAAACCAGGATCAAAGGCTTACGGTATTCCGAGCGTGAAGTTGAGATGGTGGGCAGATTCGCAGATTGCTAGCGCAATTTCTCGCGAGGTCTTCTGGCCGGCCCCGCGCGTGGATTCACTCCTACTCTCGTTTGCACGCCATGAACATAGTGATATTCATAACGAATCGCTCCGCCTGCGCACTTTCGCAATCATCGATAGCGCTTTCGCGCAACGTCGAAAGATGTTGCGTTCTTCCTTAGGTACTTTCTTGGGCTCTAGTGAGCGCGCTTCCGAACTCTTGATTGCCGCCGGAGTAGACCCAACCGATAGAGCAGAGAACCTGACACTCGAGGACTTTATTGCGATTGCGCGAGGCATTTCACTCCCAAGTTGATTAGGGTAGAACCATGATTTTGGTGAAAGCCCCTGCAAAGATTAATTTGCAATTATCTGTGGGGGCAAAAGGTGATGATGGTTATCACGACCTAGCTACAGTCTTCCAAGCAGTTTCACTTTACGATGAGATAAAAGTGGAACCGGGCGAGAGTGGTTCTGGAGTCACATTGCACTTCTCTGGAGACAATCCTCATATTGCGAATCTTCCTACCAACAATAAAAATCTTGCATACAAAGCTGCTCAATTATTTGCTCAACGGAAGAAAGTTCCACTAGACCTCGTCATAGAGATCAAGAAACAGATTCCGATTGCTGGCGGTATGGCAGGTGGCAGTGCAAATGCCGCCGGAGTTCTTGTTGCACTCGATGCGCTCTACGAAACCAAAATGAGTAAAGATGATCTGATTGGATTAGCCCGTCAATTGGGTAGCGATGTTCCATTCTCTCTGACGGGTGGGACTGCAGTAGGAACAGGTCGCGGTGATCGCCTCACTCCAGCGCTTGCGCGTGGGACTTTTCATTGGGTTCTCGCATACTCGTCTCAAGGGTTATCTACTCCGGCAGTCTATGAAGAGTGCGATCGACTACGGCAAGGTTTTGCCCAGCGAGCGCCACGAGTGAGTGAAGATTTGATGCATGCATTAAGTAGCGGCGATCCAATCGCATTAGGAAAGTCTCTGGTAAATGATTTACAACCGGCAGCCTGCTCACTCAGACCCGCGCTGAAGTTAGCGCTCTCGGCTGGCATGGATTCGGGAGCAATTGGTGCACTCGTCTCTGGCTCTGGCCCAACTGTCGCATTCTTAGCAAAGAGTGAAGAGGCAGCAATTGATCTCGCAGTAACGCTCTCCTCAACAGGTGCGGTCTCACAACTAGGACGAGCGCATAGCCCCGTGGGTGGTCCGAAAGTTATTTAATTGGTGGAATTGCACTCTCAACATGCTCGAGCACCCGACTTAATAATCCAGCCAAGCCATTTCGCTCATCATTCGGTAGCGATTTCAAGAGTTCTTTCTCCCGATTAAGTAGATCCACGAGAGCCGCATCCACAACTCTGATGCCTTTATCGGTAATTCGAACCAAAGTACCCCGCCCATCAGATGGGTCTGGATGGCGTGCAAGAAGTCCATCCCCTTCTAAACGATCTAAACGGTTGGTGATAGTTCCGCTTGTTACTAAGTTTTCATGAATGAGTTGGCCTGGAGTGAGTTGATATGGAGTACCTGCACGACGGAGCGCTGCTAGCACATCAAAGCCCCATGTTTCCAAACCATGTTGAGCAAACGCAGCCCGTCGAGCAATATCTAAGTGACGCGCAAGTCTGGTGATTCGACTTAAGACTTCAAGCGGTGCGCAATCTAGATCAGGTCGCTCACGTCGCCATGCAGAGACGAGCTCTTCAACCTCATCTTTTCTATTTTTTCTTGCACTACTACTCTGAGAATCATTCTGCTTACCTGTCATGGTTTCGTCGACTTTCAAAGGAAAGACGAGGGTGAGTCTCGAGGGCGCTTAGTCCATTCCACGCAAGATTGACGATGTGAGCGGCAACCTCTTCCCTAGAGAACAATCGCGCATCTAGCCACCATTGACCGGTTAGAGCAACCATCCCTACGAGCATCGAGGCGTACATAGGCGCCATCTCTGCGGCAAATCCACGAGATGACAATTCTTCGATGAAGATATGTTCTACTTGAGATGCAACTTCACTCAGCAACGTGGCAAATGATCCGCTTTGGCCGCCGACTGGAGAATTTCTTACCAACAAGCGAAAGCCATCACTTCTAGTCTCGATATAGGTAAGGAATGCGAGCGCAGCGCGTTCAGCTCGTACTCGCGGTTGTCCGGTCTCCAAAGTAGTTGAGATAAGTTCCAGGAGCGCTCGCATCTCGCGGTCCACGACTACCGCATAGAGCCCCTCTTTACTCCCAAAGTGTTCGTAGATCAGTGGCTTGGAGACCCCGGCATTAGCTGCCAACTCTTCGACGCTTGTTCCCTCAACGCCGCTCTCGGCGAAGACCTCAACCGCAGTGGAGATAATCTGCTCTCGGCGAGCAGCGCTACTCATCCGCGTTCGGTTACCCCCTGAGGCGGGAGTAGATGCAGGAGTAGATGCAGGGGAGGGTGCGCTCATATTCGCCAAGGGTAGTGGCGCGCCTGCGCAAATAAAGGCTGGTCGAAACCAGCGCGAAAATGCGAGAGAATACGGGTTCCGCCATGGTGTAGTGGCTAGCACATGGGCCTTTGAAGCCCAGGGTCCTGGATCGATACCAGGTGGCGGAGCGCAGGCACCGCCTCAACTGCACCTGCAAGGAGGGAGTACGCCTTCCAATGGCGCTGAATCAACCACAGACGATAGCGATACTCCTTGCCGCTGGTGAAGGTACGCGGATGAAATCTGACGTACCAAAGGTGCTCCATTCAATCCTTGGTCGAACCCTTATTGGTCACGTTCTTGCTGCAACCGATTCATTGGGTGCACATGAGCGCGTGGTCGTCGTCGGAGCAAAGAGTGATCAGGTCATCGAAGAGATTGCTGCGCACGACAATTCAATAACTACAGTCGTGCAAGAGCGACGTGGGGGCACTGGGCATGCTGTGCGAATCGCGTTAGAGACAGTAGAAGTTCCTGACGGTGCAGTCGTCGTGGTGCTCGCGGGCGATGCGCCCCTCATTACTGACGCAACACTCAACCACTTGGTACAGGTATGTCAGAATGCAAATGCAGGAGCGGCAGTGCTCACCGCCGATGTCGATGATCCACATGGCTACGGCAGAGTTATTCGCGATCCCGACAATGGAATTGTAAAAATAGTGGAAGAAAAAGATGCCACTGATGAGGAGCGCGAAGTACACGAGGTAAATAGCAGCATTTACGCTTTTGAGGCTAAAGCGCTCAAATCAGCGCTCGCCGAGATTAAGCCAAATAACGCACACCATGAAGAGTATTTAACCGACGCAATCGAAATAATTCGCGCGAGCGGTAAGAAGGTAATCCCGGTTGTTGCTCATGATTACTTCGAGATTCTCGGCGTGAACGATCGAATTCAACTCGCAGAGGCGACCGCAATCATGCGCGATCGGATCAATCTTGAGTTAATGGCTTCCGGGGTGACGTTGATTGACCCACCAACTACCCTTATCGATGTGACCGTTACCATTGAACCTGATGTGACTATCAAGCCAGGATGCCAAATCGAAGGCATCACCACCATCGGACGGGGCAGCCTCATCGGGCCCGACACCCGCCTCTTCAACTGCACCGTAGATGCCGATGCGGTCATCATCAAGTCTGAATGTGATGGCGCTAGCATCGGTCGCCACGCACATGTCGGCCCGTATTCCTTCTTACGACCAGGGGCGCACTTGGGCGATGGGGCGAAGGTTGGCTCATTTGTGGAGGTAAAGAACTCCACGATCGGTGCTGGGTCCAAGGTTCCACACCTCTCTTATATAGGCGATGCCACGATTGGAATTGAGAGCAATATTGGGGCCGGGACTATCACCGCCAACTACGACGGCGTGGCTAAACATCAGACTGTCATCGGCGACCATGTCCGGATTGGTAGCGACAACATCCTGATCGCTCCCGTTGAGGTGGGCGATGGCGCCTACACCGCCGCCGGTTCGGCCATAACAGAAAATGTGCCACCAGGGGCAATGGGCGTGGGAAGAGGGCAACAACGGAATATTCTCGGCTGGGTAGGGCGCAAGCGAGCAGGTAGCGATTCTGCGAAAGCCGCAGATCAAGCGAGTAAGAGTAAATAGGAGTGAAGTGAGCGAAATCCGACTCTCCTCTGAGAAACGTCTTCGACTTTTTACTGGTCGCGCCTTTCCTGAGTTAGCTCAAGAGGTCGGTGACGAAATAGGCATTCCACTCACACCTACTTCTGCTTACGATTTCGCAAACGGTGAAATTTTTGTGCGCTTTGAAGAGAGCGTCCGTGGTTGTGATGCTTTCGTGTTACAAAGCCATGCAACTCCGGTAAATAAACATATTATGGAGCAATTAATCATGGTCGATGCGCTCAAGCGAGCATCAGCAAAGCGCATCACTGTCATCGCACCGTTTTACGGTTATGCCCGTCAAGATAAGAAGCATCGCGGTCGCGAACCAATCTCTGCCCGTTTGATGGCTGATCTCTTTAAGACTGCTGGGGCAGATCGATTGATGGTTGTTGACTTACACACTTCGCAGATTCAAGGATTCTTTGATGGTCCGGTCGATCATCTTTTTGCACTCCCATTGCTTGCGAATTATGTTGGAAGCAAAGTCGATCGCTCACGATTGACGATTGTCTCGCCAGACTCAGGTCGAGTACGCGTTGCAGAGCGTTGGTCTGATCTACTTGGCGGTTGCCCGATCGCCTTCATACATAAGACTCGTGACCCACGAATTCCCAATGAGTCAAGGACTGGTCGCGTTGTAGGAGATGTCTCCGGGCAGACGTGCGTTGTGATTGATGACATGATCGATACCGCAGGAACTATCACCAAAGCCGTTGATGCGCTCTTTGATGAAGGAGCGCGTGAAGTAATAGTTGCTTCAACACATGCTGTGTTATCTGGTCCGGCAATCGATCGATTGAAGAATTCCCGGGTCAGTGAGGTCGTGGTAACGAACACTTTGCCTATCCCCGAAGAGTCACGATTTGATCGGCTTACTGTCCTATCCATTGCCCCACTTCTTGCTCGGGCAATACGAGAGGTCTTCGAAGATGGTTCGGTAACTAGCCTCTTTGATGGCCACTCCTAACCATTAGTAAGCCAGATTTTTCAAAGTAAGCCTCCTTGGGCTACTCTTCAATCCTTCCGGCGAGGGGATGAAATTCCCGTCATCGACGGCTTGCTCTAGGGCCTGCCTCGTGTCTTGCTGGTAACTAACCGAGAACACTGGGGGATCAGATGGCCGAAATCAAGATTGCAGCGAAGGTTCGCTCTGAATTTGGAAAGGGCGCCGCACGTCGTGCTCGCCGTGATGGTCTAGTACCTGCAGTTATCTATGGCCATGGCGAGAAGCCAATCCATATCGCTCTTCCCGCACGCGAAGTCGGCCTTGCGCTCAAGACCTCAAACGTCCTTCTCGATATTGATTTAGGTTCACAGGTCGAACTCACCCTTCCAAAATCGGTTGTTCGTGATCCGATTAAGGGCACTCTCGAACATATCGATTTGATTCTGGTCCGTCGCGGTGAGCGCGTGGTGGTCTCGGTCCCTGTTCACACATTTGGAAAGTACGACCAAGATGGAATCTTGGAGCACGTACATAACTCAATTGAGGTAGAAGTTGAAGCGACCTCTATTCCAGCCCATCTCGAACTTGATATGGAAGGACTGGTCGCAGGAGACTCTCTCTATGCTGCTAACGTCAAACTTCCTGATGGCGTCACATTGGTCAGCGATCTAAAGATGATTGTTGTTCACTTGAGCGTTCGTTCTGCTGTCGAAGAGGTCGTTGCAGCTCCTGCTGCCGAAGGCGCTCCTGCTGCCGAAGGCGCTGCCGGTGAAACTGCCTCAGGCGACGCTCCAGCAAAGAGTTAATCAATCCCTAGATTTATTGCGAACTAGCCATGAATGCCAATACGTCATATTCATGGTTAGTCGCCGGACTTGGTAATCCAGGCGAGAAATACGCTTCAACTCGCCATAACATCGGCTTTCTTGTGGCAGATGAGTTAGCAAAACGCTTCGCAGGAAAGTTTGGATCACACAAGTATCGAGCACAGGTAGCCGAAGTCCGACTAGGGGTGGGCAGTCAGTCACCTCGTCTAATCATCGTCAAACCGCAGACTTATATGAATGATTCCGGAAATGCTGTCGCACCCCTTGCACAGTACTTCAACTGCTCACCTGAGAACATCATTGCAATTCATGACGAATTAGATATCCCGTTCGAGACTATTCGAGTGAAAATCGGTGGCGGCGACAATGGGCATAATGGTTTGAAATCGCTGACTCAATCCTTAGGATCCCCAGATTATCTCCGCGTCCGCATGGGCATTGGTCGCCCGGTGACTCAGCAAGATACCGCTGACTATGTCTTGGATAATTTTGGAAAGAGCGAGCGGAATGTAATTCCCGATTTGGTCATGCGCGGGTGTGATGCAATCGAATCATTGATTACTAAAGGCCTTGAGCTAACACAGCAAAATTTCAATAAGTAGAAATTACCTGGTATTACCCCGTATTCCGAAGCCCCGCAGCAATCCCGTTAATGGTGAGCAAAAGCGCTCGATTCAAGACACCATCAACTTCCTCTCCTTTTCGAACTCGCCGTAAGAGCGAAACTTGGAGCAGTTGCATGGGGTGAAGATACACATCTCGAATCGCAAGAGTCTGAGCGAGTATTGGTTGATCACTAAGAAGTGCGCCCTTTTTGGTAAGTAGCAGAATTTCATCGACTGTGAGTTGATATTCACGCTTGATTTCTTCGAAGAAATGCTTGAGCTCGTCATCGACAAGTGAATTTACGTAGTGCTCAGCAGTATGTAGATCAGTCTTTGCAAGAGTCATCTCCACATTGCTGATGAAAGTCTTAAAGAAGTGCCATTCATCAAACATTTGATCCAGGATTTTCCCCTGTCCACCTTCGCGAGCAGCTTTAAGTCCACTTCCTACCCCAAACCAACCAGGGACAATCTGTCGTGACTGGGTCCAACCAAAGACCCACGGAATTGCCCGCAGACCAGAAAGCCCTGCATCTGAATCAGGTCGACGTGATGGTCGCGAGCCAAGGTAGAGATTCCCTAATTGTTCTACAGGGGTAGATTGATAGAAATATTTTGGCAGGTCTGGATGCTCTATAAGGTTGCGATAACAGGCCATCGCCGCGCTACTGACTAAGTCCATACAGGAATCCCAATTAGCGAGGTCGCGAGCGCTTTGTCGTGGTGCGAGATTCAAGACGGTTGCTTCAAGGGCTGCAGCAAGAATTAACTCGACATTCTCACGCGCAAGTGATGGCAAAGAGTATTTATCAGAGATGACCTCGCCTTGTTCGGTCATCTTTATCTCTCCAGCAAGTGAGCCCCACGGGAGCGCCAAAATCGCATCGTATGTTGGACCACCACCGCGTCCTACAGAGCCACCTCGTCCATGGAATACCCGTAAGTGGATTCCTGCTTTGCCTGTGAGATCACGTAATTTCCGTTGGGCGCGATGTATTTCCCATTGGCTAGTGGTGATACCAGCATCCTTATTGGAATCCGAATAGCCCAGCATCACTTCCTGAATATCCCCGCGTAACTCAACTATCTCTCTATATTCTGGGATTTCGAGTAATTGGTTAAGGATGCTATCTGCGCTCTGCAATTCGGCAACAGTCTCAAGTAAGGGAACGAATCCAATAAGTGCTTTTCCTATCGAAAGATCCACTAAGCCAGCTTTTACAGAAAGCACAACCGCAGCGAGAAGATCGTTTGCAGATTTAGTCATTGAAACGATGTAGCTCTCAATTGCCTCATCACCAAATTTTTCGATGATTTCTCCGATTACTGTGAAGGTATCAAAAGTCTGTTTTCCACGTGTATCCAGCGCTTCACGATTGATTTTTTCACCATTTCGCAACTCCGAGACCAATAATCGCGTTCGGGTGTCTTGATCTAAATCAAGATATCCAGCAATACCTTTTCCGGCGAAGTATTGATTGAGCACATGGTGATGCTGATGTGAATGTTCACGCACATCAAGGGTCACGTGCGTCAAACCGCATGCAGATACTGTTCTAATCATCTGCTCCAGTTCGCCCGAAGCAATCAATTCACCTTTATGCTCTAAAAGCGAGTCCCGCATCAGCAATAAATCATCTAAGAGTTCTTGGGTATTCGCATAGTCGCGACCAGGGACATGCGGCCCTTGGTTAGCGTGACGTTTTTGGGTGAGTATCAATTTATGACGTATAGCAGTTGTCTTGAGGCGATATGGCTCCTCCACATTAAGTCGCTTATAACGATCCTCAAACTCAGGAAGGTTTTGCAGGTCCTGTTCAATCGATGTGACCAGCGCATCACTGGCTCCTACAAGCCTTGCTGAAATGGAGAGTGACTGGCGTAGCGCATCGAGTTTTTCAAGGAGCACTCGAACTGCATGACCAACTTGAAGCGTGATTGTCTCGGAGGTGATCGCTGGAGTTACATTGGGATTTCCATCGCGATCACCGCCGATCCAGCTCCCAAAAGAGAGGGGGCGGGCCAACGGATCGAGTTCGATTCCATATCGAGAAAGCTCGAAAGAGAAATCATCGAGGACTTGAGGAACGGTGTGCCGATGTAAATCATCAAGGTAGTACAGAGCGTTCGTGGCTTCATCGAGCGGTTCGGGCTGTTCGAGCCTTAACTCATCAGTCTGCCAAAGCAGTTCTATTGCCTCTGCAAGTTTCTTATCTCGTTCTCGCAAATTCTGCTCATTAAGCAAATGTGCGACGGTACCCAATTTACTAAGTACCGATCTGCGCGCCGCTTCGGTTGGATGAGCAGTGAATACAGGCCGAACCGAGAGAGTGGCTACCGCTCGTGCCAATTCATCTGAAGTGATTTTTGCCTCGCCAATTTTATGGAAAGTTTGTTGCAACCACGACTGGCCATTTACCCGACCTTCGTACAAGGTGCGAGCGCGGTGAACCTGCTCTGCGATATTTGCCAGATGAAAGTACGTGCTAAAAGCGCGCACTAACTTAATACTCTCGGCTACATTCACTTTTTCTAGAATATTCGCACCCAAGGGTGACTCTTCGCGTACCGCCAGACGAACAGATTCAACTAAATCCAGGAGCGCTTGGCCTTCTTGTCGCACCAGCGTCTGACCCAACAATTCGCCTAATCGACGCACATCTGCGCGCAGGTTTGTCACCGAGGCTTGCATGGTCATATCTTGGCAGAGCGAGCGCGGTAGCATTACCGCGTCGAAAGACGGATATGACCGAGCCCCCCGCCTCCGCGGAAATTTGGGGCTCTTTGGCCATGTTTAAAGAGAGGGGGGAGTGGAGAGCGTGGAGAGAGTGGGACTTGTCATGACAGATAACAGCGCGATATCCCCCCGAGTCGATCTCACCCACCTCACAGATGTCCTTGACGTATCCGCCTGTGACCGCGCACTTAGTTCTGGCGAAATCGTCATCGCACCACTGCCCTCTGCTGGAGTGCTCATTTCAGCCCATGCACAACTTTCTTCAAGCGAACGCTCCGGGGCTCCAATAGTTGTGCTTACAGCCAACAATGGTCTAGAGATCTTTGAGGAATTGAAATACCTTCTTCATGATAAGCGCGTTCATCTATTCCCAAGTTGGGAGACGCTACCTCATGAGCGTCTGAGCCCGCAGAGCGATACCGTCGCATGCAGGTTTGAAACTTTACGCGCAATCCTCAACAATCGTTGCGATGCAGTAGTTGTACCCGTGCGTGCATTCATTCAACCTTTCATCAAAGGATTTGGTAACGCAGATGTGCCGCTATTTCAAACAGGTTTTCAGATTGAAATAGGAGTTGCAGTGAAAAAATTGCTTCAGCTTGGATATAGTCGAACTGATCTTGTCGAAAAACGTGGTGAATTCGCTCAACGTGGTGGCATCATCGACCTATTTCCGCCGCAGGCACAACACCCTATCCGAGTGGAATTCTTTGATGATGTTATTGATAAGGTTCGCTACTTTTCAGTTGCAGACCAGCGTTCGTTGGAAGTTTGCGAAGAGGGACTTTACGCGTTGCCTGCGCGAGAGATTCTCATCACGAGCGAAATCCAGGAGCAAGCGCGAGAATTAAAAGAGGCAAATCCATTACTCTCAGAGATGTTAACAAGAATCGGTGATGGAATTCCCATCGACGGCATGGAGTCTTTGATGCCAGCTCTAGTAAACGAAATGGAGACTCTTACCGATTTATTGGTAGATAATTCCCGAATAATCTTGGTAGGACCCGAGTTAATTCGTAATCGTGCGGCAGAGTTAATTAAGACGGGTGAGGAGTTTCTCGAAGCTTCATGGCTCAATGCCGCTGCGGGCGGTAGGACGCCAATTGATCTGGGGACCTTACGACATCATTCATTTCGAGATCTCAATGAAGAATTGGAACGTACTCGAAGTTGTGGGCACACCATTTCGTCAATTGCTCCTTTTGGTGGAGGAGAGGATGCAACGGATTCACAATTACGAGCAGTGGAGCCATTTCGAGGTAATTCTGAGGGCCTGATCGACTATCTGAAAACGAGGATTAATGATCAGTGGTCGATATTAATGACATCTACAGGTCACGGCACTGCCATGCGATATGAGGAAATGTTACGAGGAGAGGGAATTCCCACCTCGAACTCTTTACTCGCTGGTGCAGTTTTCATCACTACTTCACCAATTCGACATGGTTTTATCTCTGAACCAACGAAGTTCGCTCTAATAACAGAGCGAGACTTTGCGGGTAGTAAAGCGCAGGATGGTGAAAAGACTTCACTCGCATCAAGGCGCAAAAATCGGATTGATCCACTATCGCTCAAGGAGGGGGATTTTGTCGTTCACCAGATTCATGGAATCGGAAAGTTCATCGAGATGGCTGAGCGAGTAGTAAATGGAACCAAACGTGAGTATCTAGTCATTGAGTATGCATCGAGCAAGCGGGGTCAATCTGGAGACCGCCTCTACTTGCCTACCGATTCACTAGATCAGGTCAGTAAGTATGTTGGGGGCGAAAATCCGACAGTTCATCACATGGGTGGAGCGGATTGGCAGAAAGCAAAAGGTAAAGCCCGAAAAGCGGTAAAGCAGATTGCAGCAGAACTCATTCAACTCTATGCCGCTCGCACTAGCTCGCCAGGATTCGCATTTTCACCAGATACTCCATGGCAACGTGAATTAGAGGATGCCTTCGCTTATGTAGAGACCATTGACCAACTAGCGACCATCAGTGAGGTAAAGAAAGATATGGAAGCTCCATATCCGATGGATCGTATTGTTTGCGGTGATGTTGGCTTTGGCAAGACTGAAATCGCCATTCGCGCAGCATTTAAAGCAGTACAAGATGGCAAACAAGTGGCTGTACTCGTGCCCACCACGTTACTTGTCCAACAACATCTGACAACTTTTTCTGAACGTTTTGCTGGATTTCCGGTAAAGGTCGCTGGGCTCTCCAGATTCGCAACCGCTGGAGAAATCAAGAAGTCACTCGTCGAACTACAAGATGGCGGAGTCGACGTCGTAATTGGCACGCATAGATTGCTTTCCGGCGATGTTCAGTTCAAAGATTTAGGCTTGGTAATCATCGACGAGGAGCAGAGGTTTGGCGTAGAACATAAGGAAAAATTGAAGCGATTTCGGGCTCACGTCGATGTACTTTCTATGTCGGCGACTCCAATTCCTCGGACTTTGGAGATGTCCATTACTGGAATCCGAGAGATGTCAATGATGGCAACTCCTCCCGAGGAGCGCCATCCAGTTTTGACCTATGTTGGTGGATACGAAGAGAAGCAGATTACTGCCGCGATTCGTCGTGAGCTGCTACGAGATGGTCAAGTCTTCTACATACACAATCGCGTCAACAGTATTGATAGGTGTGCGTCTCGAATTTCGGAGCTCGTGCCAGAAGCACGAATTCGAATTGCTCATGGCCAGATGAATGAGAGTGCTCTTGAAGGAGTGATTCTTGCATTTTGGGAGCGTGAATTCGATGTGTTAATTTGCACGACAATTATCGAAAGTGGCATCGATATTCCAAATTCAAATACTTTGATTGTTGAGCAAGCCGACCGAATGGGGCTATCCCAACTCCATCAACTTCGTGGACGCGTCGGCAGAGGTCGCGAAAGGGGTTATGCATATTTTCTCTTTGACACCGATAAGCCTCTCACTGAGACTGCTCATGACAGGTTGGAGACCATTGCTGCCAACACTGAATTGGGTTCAGGAATGCAGGTAGCCTTAAAAGATCTCGAGATTAGAGGTGCAGGGAATTTATTGGGTGGCGAACAGTCTGGGCATATTGCTGATGTGGGCTTCGATCTTTATATAAGAATGATTGGCGAGGCTGTTGCAGATTTCAAGGGAGAAAAACATCAAGAGCAAGAGTGCAAAATCGAATTGCCTATCGATGCCTACCTTCCGCATGACTACGTAGAAAGCGAGAGAGTTCGACTTGATTTGTACCGGCGCTTGGCTGGCGCTACCCAAGAAGAGCAGATTGATGAGGTCGAACATGAACTCATCGATCGATTTGGCCCATATCCTCAGCCAGTGGTCAGCCTTCTCAAGATTGCAAAGGTTCGAGTGCGTGCCAAAGCCCTCGACTTGACCGAGGTGGTGGCACATGGAAAACATCTCCGATTGGCGCCGGTGACGTTGGGGGATTCGCTGGCAGTTCGGATGGAGCGGCTCTATCCAGGGCATATATATAAGGCGAGCCAGGCTATTTTGCTACTACCCCTACCTCAGCCAACTGGGGTGGCATTCGAAAAGGTGAAGTTGGGCGATAATTCTCTTCTCGAATGGGTGGCTTCGGCTTTGGAGTCCACCATCCGTGAAGGTGCTAGTCGGGTAAACGCAGAGAAGAAAGAGAGTTGATTACGGGTGAGCAGAGGAAGCCGTAAAAAAATTGGTGTGGTGCTTTCAGCTCTTGTCGCATTACTGCTTTCGGGATGTAGTAATCCCTCTGACGCTGCCTCTTTCAAAAGTGGAAAGATCACTAATGAAGAATTGCAAGCAAGCGTTTCAACTATTTTGGATGAGCGGATTAAATTCAATACCAATCCTCAAGAAGGCTTCTCGGGAGATGCACTTACGCGCAATCAACTCGAATTTCACATTTTTAGCGCTTTGTTGACCAAAGCAGCGCAAGAGCAGAAAGTCGTAGCACTTCCAGGAGAAATTTCAGCGCGTCGCGCGGAAGTCCTTCAGAATGTCGGCGGCGAAGATCAATTATCGGTAGCGTTAGTAAGTGCCGGAATCGCTTCAATTGATCTCGAGAAATACCTTGCTCTAATCGTCCTTCAAGATAAGTTGAAAGCCGTTATTGCTCCGAACACAACTGATGATGGTCAGGTTATTGCGGCACTACAAAAGATGCTTACTGATACCGCAGTAAGTGAAAAATTGGTAGTGAACCCTCGTTATGGAACATGGAACGTTCAAAGTAATCGTGTCGAACCAGCAGACCCAACTGAAGGGGCTCTTCCTGCTGCAAAGCAGTAGGAATGTATTGTGAATCAAACGAGTAACCTCCATCGCCTTCGAGAGGTAATGGATACTTTGCGTTCACCAGGTGGATGCCCATGGGATGGAGAGCAAACCCACACATCCCTCCTGACATATCTTCTTGAGGAAAGCTACGAGTTTATAGATGCCGTTGAGCGAGCAGATCGCGATGATATGGTCGAGGAACTCGGTGATGTTCTCCTGCAAGTCTACTTTCATGCTCGAATTGGGGAAGAACGTCAAGTCGATCCATTTACGATTGAAGATATCGCTGGTGCAATTTGCGATAAATTGATTCGACGTCATCCACATGTTTTCGCGGAAGTTGAGAATCTGACTTCCAGTCAGGTTGAAGGAAATTGGGAGATTCTCAAAGCCGCAGAGAAATCGCGAACTTCAGCAGTGGATGGCGTGCCGCTGAATCAACCTGCCCTCTCCCTAACGTCGAAATTAATACATCGGGCGGAAAAGCATGGTCGCGCTTTTGAGACGTCGAAAGTACTTACACAATCTGAGATTTCCGAGGTTTTAGGTGATGTTACGGAGGAGAGGGTCGGCGACCTACTCTTTGCAGTAGTTGCTCTGGCAAATGAGCACGGAATTGATGCTGAATTTGCATTAAGAACTCGAGCTCGACTATTAGAGTCGGAATTGCGGAGATAGAGGAGACGCACATGGCAGCAATCAAGTCAGTTATTGCTCGTGAAATTCTGGATTCACGTGGAAATCCGACTATTGAAGTTGAAGTAGTTCTCGAGAATGGAGTACGAGGTGTTGCTGCTGTGCCATCTGGTGCTTCGACCGGAGCGCACGAGGCGGTCGAGTTACGTGATGGCGGTCCACGTTATGGTGGTAAGGGAGTACAGAAAGCAATAAATGGGGTTGTTCACGAGTTGGCTCCTGCCGTAATCGGTATCGAATCACGTTCGCAACGAGTGCTCGATGAGAAGATGATTGGTCTCGATGGCACCACTAACAAGTCTCGGCTTGGTGCTAATGCGTTGCTTGGCATCTCTCTAGCAGCCGCCAAGGCAGCCGCCATAGATTCATCAAAGCCGCTCTTCTCTCATCTGGGAGGAGAATCTGCAACTTTGTTGCCGGTGCCCATGATGAACATATTGAATGGTGGTGCCCATGCAGACACAAATGTTGATATCCAGGAATTTATGGTTGCGCCCTTTGGTGCTAAGAATTTCGCAGAATCCCTTCGTTGGGGTGCAGAGATCTATCACAGCCTCAAATCTGTATTGAAGAAAGAGGGATTGGCTACCAGTGTTGGTGATGAAGGTGGCTTTGCACCGAACCTCAGTAGTAATCGAGCAGCGCTAGATCTGATTCTTACAGCGATTAGCAACGCGGGCTTTGCTCCCGGGAAAGATGTTGGGCTTGCTCTGGATGTGGCAGCAACTGAGTTTCATAAGAATGACAAATATACATTTGAAGGAAGCGCACGTTCATCGGAGCAGATGATCGACTACTACCAAGAGCTGGTCGATTCATATCCTCTAGTTTCCATCGAAGATCCACTTGATGAGAATGATTGGAATGGTTGGGTTGCAATCACGAAGAAATTAGGTAGCCGCGTTCAACTCGTAGGAGATGACCTTTTTGTAACAAATCCAGTTCGCCTTGCTGACGGTATTTCACGCGGAGCTGCTAATGCACTTCTTGTAAAAGTCAATCAAATCGGAACTTTGACTGAAACTCTCGATGCAGTCGAACTGGCACACAAGTCTGGCTACCGCTCGATGATGAGCCATCGCTCTGGGGAGACCGAAGACACCACGATTGCAGATCTTGCAGTGGCTGCCAGTTGTGGTCAGATTAAAACGGGGGCTCCGGCACGATCGGAACGGGTCGCTAAGTACAATCAGTTGTTGCGAATCGAAGAGATTTTGGGTCCTCGTGCGACTTTTGCAGGCAGGGGCGCATTCCCGAGATTCCAGGGATAGTGACAACCAAGTAGTTAGGGGTGATGACAGTGGCTGTAAAACGTGGAGTAACGGCGCGCTTTATCGCAATCTCGGTCGTCATTTTCATCATCGCACTGACAATCGCACCTCCTGCACAAAGATATTTCACACAACGAGCCCAGATAAATGCAATTGAATCTGAAATTGCCCTTCGAAAAGATCGCTTAGAACAAGCAGAGATTGAACTTCAAAAATGGCGAGATCCAAATTACGTTAAATCTCAAGCGCGCGAACGTCTCCACTTTGTCTTGCCAGGTGAGCGTCAATACATCGTTGTAGGAGTGGATACTAAGGAGAGCGCTGAAGAGAAAAAACGGATGCCGATTGCAGCCAAGCAATTTGGTAGCGCTCCTTGGTACACCAAGCTCATCTCAACGATTCAACTGGCAGCCTTTAATTGAAGCCAACTTCAGACGATCTTCAGATAATCGAAAGTCAACTTGGTAGACCTCCACGGAATGTGCACGCGATAGCACATCGCTGTCCTTGTGGTGAGGCTGATGTTGTCGAGACACCTCCACGGCTTGGTGATGGCACTGCCTTTCCCACCTTCTACTACGCAACTTGCCCTCGTCTGACTGGCGTGATTTCGACCTTAGAAAGTTCAGGGTTGATGCGCGAGATGAATGATCGCCTTGCAGGTGATATCTCGTTGCAAGGCCAATATTTCGCTGCTCATATTGATTATATGGCAGCACGTGAGGCGTTAGGCATGAATGTTCCTGAAGTACAGGGTATATCCGCTGGAGGAATGCCAGATCGAGTCAAATGTTTACACTCTTTAATTGCCCATTCTCTTGCTGCAGGGGAAGGCGTAAATGTTCTCGGAGATGAAGCGCTAGCGAAACTTCCTAACTGGTGGCATGAGCTGCCCTGTTCAATAATTTTTAGGAAGCAAGGCAACATAGATGAGTAAAGTTGCGGCAATTGATTGTGGAACCAACTCAATTCGGTTATTAGTTGTTGAAAACGGAAATGAAATCGCACGTGAGATGGAGATTGTGAAGTTAGGTGAAGGAGTGGATACCAACAAGAATTTCGCTCCTGCAGCAGTAGAGCGAACACTTGTAGCACTTCGAAAATTCAAGGGAATCATCGATGCGCACGGAGTTGAGAAGTTACGATTTTGCGCCACCAGTGCCACACGTGATGCAGAAAATCGAGAGATTTTCATTGGCCCCGTGACTGAAATTCTTGGAGTAGC
>SXGQ01549083.1_pt1 | contig 40005 bp, 16 predicted proteins | sample 3178371 | NCBI WGS metagenome assembly SXGQ01 (sample SAMN11356859, study PRJNA531348) | freshwater metagenome | isolation source: freshwater sample F1-20 | place: China: Fuxian Lake, Yuxi | collected 2017-12-25
ATATATTTGCAGATGATATTCCAAAAACACCAATTGTAATCGATCCCGATGATATATCATCACCTATTAGCGAAAATAGATTTGAACTATTTAAATCAGTATAAAAGAAGTTATTTTTCCAAGCTCCATTTCCAATTGATGATAGATTTTGAATTGGATCTATTGAATAAATAACTTTTGTTTTTATTGACCAATCAAAATTCCATACATAACTTAATCCAAAGAATAATCTGCTTTTTTCTTCATCATTTAATATAAGTTTAATTTGCTTTTTTATTATTACAAATGATGAAAAGTTTATATCATTTATTTCAATATTACTTCTAGATGATAGCTCTGGATTATTAATTGGATATCTTGATACATAAATTTCAGATATTATATCTGGAATTGAATCATAGTGTTTTTTTCCATAGAGATCTGAAGATGCAACAACCTGATAAAATCTTCCAAGATTATCCATAATCATCAGTGATTTTATTGATTCTTCTCTCCAGAATGGCTCATTAAATAATGATTCTTTTTCAAGTACATCATCAAATGAAATTTTAATTTCAAGTTTATCAAAATTTTCCAATACCGATAATTGTGAATCAAATGAGCATTTGCATGTTGCGGTTGGATATGGTGGACCAAAATCTATAAGAGTATCAAATTCTTCAGAAATTACTGAGAAGATTTTTGTTAAGCCATCATATTTTAGCGTTGAACCAACAACATTTAATTCAAAAGTATTATGATTATTATCATTTAATACTGAAAATGCCTTGTATTCTCCAGATTCAACTAGCGCAGCAAACGAGAGACTATTCTGAGGAAGATATGAATAATTTATTGAAAATTCTATTGTTTCAGAGCTTTTTATTTCTCTATTTTGAATTAAATCTTTTTTATAAATACCAAATAATGTATTATAATCACTCTGAATATATCCATCTGATTCTACTGATACTTTATAGATTCTTAAATTTCCACCAGAGAAATCAAAACCATGCCTTGAATCGTTCTCATCTATAGATCCAACTACATCGTAGCCTGATTTCTTTGAGAATGGATCGCCACCAAGATAGTGCCATTTTTGTGTTCCGACATTATCAAATGAGAATGTTAGATCTGCATCATTATTTATTCCATACCAATCTGGAGATACCCACATCTCTATTGTGCCTTCGTCTAGAGATATATTTGATATTGCTGGAGCCCAAACAGAATTATCTTTATTTATCTTTAATCCAGAACCAAACTTGCCATCTGCAAATTCAAGACTTCCTTTGTATGATATTTGCTGTGGATTTAAATAATCTCTTCCCAATATCCATGATCCAAATGATAACTCATTTATCTTTGGAGAAGTCTTTGTTATACTCTTAACCAAGTCAGTTATTGCACCATTTGTTGGACCCTTTGGAAATGTTGATAATACACCAGATAGCGCATCTCTATATAGCTCTCTATCTGTATTTAGAGATTGATTTGTAAAGAATGGTATTGATGTTAGTGTGCCAAAATTCTTTCTTAGAGCTCTTCTTAATGCACCATATTTATATGAAACATAATACTCTTGTCCCTCAGATATTGAGTTATTTATTGACCAATCTATTTCGTTATCACCATATTCATAATATACTGATATCTCATCTTTAAGATATATGTAATCAAACAGCATTGTTCCACAGCTATAATCAACTGCTAACGCAGTACCTGGCGATGGAGTATATGCTGTAATATAACTCATTGAAACTTTTGATCCAGATGACATAAAGTTTGTTATTGGATATTGGACCAGAGTATATTCGCCAATTGATACATTTGGTCTTACTATAATATCAAATGTATCTTCTGAGAATATCTGGCTATATACATCGGATATTTTGTTTATTGTAAAATATCCATAAAATAAGCCGGTTATTAGCCATCTATCAGATCCATTTGATATAAAATCAAACCCAGAATTAAAAGTATAGTTTGGATCAATATTATAATAATATACTTTCAATTCAGTTGCAGAATGAGTTGATATCGATGATACCGCTATGTTTGAAATTATATTGAAATTAAGGGCACTGTCGAGTAGTACCGATCCACCAGAATTTTTTATTTCAAATATAGAGCTTATATCAGGTGTTCTAAATCTTAACTCATAGAATGAGCCACCAGTTGTTATCATTGAAGATATATTTGGCTTAAAGTCAATTATATTGTAAGAGTAAGAAACATAATTTGGAATATAATAATTTTTTCCACCAACATTTATTTTTTTAATTAAATTTTCAGAATTACTTTCTTCATATCTTTGAGATTCTATTGATGAATCAAGATTTTCACCAAACAAATCCTTTAGCTCACCAATAAAGCTTATAGAAGATATTATTCTATCAGTTATAACTTGATAATTTTCATCAACTAAAAGAGTTTCTTTTAGCATTCCAGAAAAATCAATAATTTCCTCTCCAGAATAAATAGATGTTGAATTTTCAAGATCGCTTATTGATATTTCTGATTCTGAAAATGTAATTGAAGAATATTCTGCAGATATTACATCTGGATAATTTTGTAATTTTTTATATACTTTATTTACAGATAATATATTTTTATTTTGAGTTTTGCTAATTGAAGTTATATAGCTTGCAAGTCCACCATACTTGTCTTGATCTGGATTATTTGAAACGTATATAACTCCATTATTATAATCAACACAATAATCTCCCTTCTTTCTTAATGTAGAGAGATTTTTATTTAAAGTACCAGACTGATCTGACGATATTACATAAGACTGGCTTCCAGCCGAAGATATTGTTAATTCTGAGTTTTTAGATATTGGATTAAAAAATTTCTCATTAACAAATATGTTTTTATCTAAAGATACTGATGAATTTACAGCAGATCCAATTGAATCAAAAGTTTTACTTAATATTTTATTGTTTTTAAAATTATAAATAAAAGCAGTTGTTCCAATTTGTATTTCTGCCCCAACGCTTGGTAATACAGAGCCAGATGGTATAGAAAATCCGGTTATAAGACCATTTGAATCTTCTGTATAAAATCCACTAATCTGATAGTCATCTATTTCTTGTGTTAAGTTTCTTGATATATATGTTGTTGATAGCTGATCAATCAGCTCAGCTGGTATTCCTGGTGAGAATTCTATATTTAAATTACTTAAATTTGATGTTATTGTGGCATAATGCACTGGGGTTACAAAATAACCAGCCGCATATAGCTCTTCGCCACTAATTTTATTAAAATTTGAAAATTCTCCAGATGCCTCTTTTGCAGATGGTAGAGTATTTCCGGTAAAATAAATATCATTTTCATAAAAATAATTTAAAGAATAAATTTCACCGGTTGTTCTATTAAATATTCTAAAAACATCTGTTATTGGACCATTTTTAGTTTTTAGAGAAAATGATGATGTAACCCTATTTTGTACATCTTCTGCCAAAACCTCTTTATGGCACATTTCTTTATAATCTATATCTTTTGCAAAAATAGACTCATAATCAAAAGATATTTTTATTGATTTTCCAAAAACTGGTCTTAAATAATTTAAATTTAATTCTCCATTATAAAATGAATAATCTAAATTATTTTGATATACTTTTTTATGCCTATAATCTGCAAAAAAATAATTATTTCCAGTACCTTTTCCTATTTCGGTTCCTACAAGATAGACTTCACCGGTCTCATAGTTCACAGAATATTCTCCAGAGTTTGATGGTAACTTTGAAAAGTTATATACTAACTCTTTTGAAAATTCTTCAGGAATTACGGATGAATTTTCAGATGATTTAAATGTAATTCCACCAGTTGCTGGCTGCTCATCAAGAGAATCAATTATTAGGCCATTTTTTAGAGTAAACATTTTTGAATTGGAAGGTATACTTTCATTTAAAACATTTATTGTTTCAAATACAGTTATTGTATCTTCCAATATTCCAATTGATGCATTATCATAATAATATGATATAATTATTGTATCGCCAACCTCTGGTCTTTGCCAGTTTCCAAAATCAGAAAAAAGAACTTGATTTGATTCAAGCAAATGATTTGAGTATGAATTTTTTTGATCAAATCTATTTGATAAAATAGAATATTTAAATTTTTCTATATTATATTCGGTACCTATATTTCCATCACAATCGGTTGAATCTGTATTTTTTATAAGTTTTGCATAAGCAACTTTTATTATATTTTTTTGAGGAAGAGAAATTAAAAATCCATTAAAAGATGCTGATTCTTCAGATTGATTTATTGAAAATAAATCTACAAACTCTTGTCTTAAATTTACTGGATATATATCGGTGCTATCTATTTCTATTGTTCTTGTTAATATTGCAGAGCCAGATGGAAGAGGTGATACTCTGTTTATCTCATATGCATTTTCATTTGCCAGCCTATCTGATGCACCAGGACCCCTAACCCTATATTCGTCTGAAGCTATATTTGATATATAATTATCATTTAATAAGCTTCCAATAGCGTGTTGTGCATTTAAAATATTATCAGCCTGAGTGCTAAGTATTGAATTTACAAGAGTTCCATCCAGATTATAGATTGCTGGTGTTTTATAGAAAATATCATCTCTTATTTGATTTACTTTTTCAATACCAATAAAGTAAATATCTCTAGATGAATCATCATTTACAAGAGGAACGCCCTTCTTTGACTGAAATGCAACCGATGGAGCATCCAAAAGCTTAAGTAAATAATATGCCTTTGCATGGTGTGGTCTTGTATTTATTGTTACAGACTTTTCATCAACTTGAACTGAAATTATTTCAAGTGAAAGATTTGCTCCAGATATAGCTTCTATTTTAAAGTTATCTGTAGTAAGTAGCTCAGATAAAAGATCATTAAAGGTAATCCTTAACTGAGTTGTTGAAATTATCTTAAAAAGTACTGGTCTTAGCATTAAACTCTCTTTAGCTTAGTTTAAAATCTTTTCTCGCTACAGCTTCTAAAAATATATTACCAGGATTTATAGTTTGATTATCTAAAGCTCTAATAAAAGATTTTCTTCCAGTATTTCCTGATATATTAAAGAGAGAAATGTTTACAGAATCAACGCCAGATACTCTAGAAACAACAGATATTATATCAGAATAATCTATAGTTGATCCAAGTGAATTTGTTGATAATAAATTTGATATTTCATCAGTTGCGTTTTGAAGTATAAAATCCGTATTTTGAATTTGATTATCACTAATTAATATTTGGCCACTAACATCAACTATTATTTCTGCTGCCTCTTTAATCAATACATCTGCTGATACTGGCCTTACAGATTCGATTGCATTTGTTGCATCAATAAGTAATCTGTTTATATTATATCTTATTGATATTCTTTCTCCTTCTTTTGGAGCAAGAAAGTTATAATCTGAATAAAATACAGTATTTGTTGATGGCTGATTATATGAATATACTGCCAAGTTTCCTATTATATTTCCAGATGCTCCCCTAAATCCAGAGGATACGTTTATTTTTGATATAAATCCATATGATCTTGATGAATAAGCTCTGTCATTTGTTTGAAAATATATTTCTTCAAAATCATTATTTTTTGCAATTAAACAAGAAACAACTATTTTGGTTCCAGAAGATAAAGATATTGATAAATTATTTGGAGTTGATGGAAGTGAAAATTTAAGATTTGTTAGGCTTAAATTTTTTGAAGAAAAATTTAAATCATATTTATTTTGAAATAAATTATATCCAATTATGTCAAAGGTGCTTGTTACCTGTCGAGAATCATTAATTACAGATACATCATCAATCCTTGCAACATAGTAGCTAGAGTCTAATGTATTTTTTTCAAATAAAGACTTAACGTATGATGTTAAGTCAAAAGTAAGCCCTACTGCATCTATACCGTATGTTAAATCAAACTCTGCTCTAGTTAATGACTCTCCTGTTATTTTAATTTTTCCTGGCCTTGTAGAATTTGATAAGTCTACTGCCAAATTTGAAGGACAATATCTTACATAGCCTATTTGATTCAGCAGGGCATCATATTTAAATATTACTGGCTGATATGATGGAGATATCTCTAATAAAGAAGAATCATAAAATGTTTGTCTTTCTTCTGTACTTGAAAATGGAGCAGAAGAGAGTGCTGTAGATCCAATTATTGATTCAATATTTGCAAAGTAAGAGCAATAAACAGTTGTTCCGCTAGAATATGCATCAAATATCTCATCAAGCAGACCAGAAGAATCTAATAGTGATTCAGATGGAAGTACAATTGTTGATCCATAAAATGATGCATCTGTATTTTCAATACTATATATTTCAGTTGAATTAAAATATACAGAAACTACGCTACCAACTTGTGCAACAGAGTCAGTTGGAAGTACTACGGTTAGACCAGAAAAATAACCGTCATTTGCAGATGTCCTATATAACTCAAGTCCAAGATCAGTTGATATTCTATTTACATTCTTTATTGATGTAGCAAAAGTAAGAATAACTACTTTTTTATTTGATCCTCCTATCAATAACTCTTGTACTGTAGTCTGCTCAACTACCTGTAAATAAACAGATGATATTCTACTTACCTCATTTGATAAATTTATTATGTAAGAATTTTCATCTTCAGATCTTTCAATTATTGATTCTTCTTCTTTTATGTAATTAGAAAATCCCCAGTCTATAGAGTCTGTAGTTTGAATATTTGCAAAATTATTTCTTTTTTTAGATCCATTATAGTCTATATATTTATCAAAATATTTTCTCCAAGAATAAGAAACAGAAAGTATATCTGACTGCGATGGCAATGTCTTTCCGCTTATTTTTATTGAACCCTCAGTATTTATTCCTGTTTCTGAGTCAATACCCTGGGACTCTATTGTATAGTATTCTCCAGTTGTTTTATTTTGTACTGACAAAACTGAGGTTATTGGCTTATGAAGCGTATATATTATTGATCTATCAGAAGCAGATATTAAAGAATTTTCATTAAATATTTGAACATCAGAATATAAAGAATCTATTGATATAATATCTGTAAAATTTAATCTTGATATGTTATTAAAAGATGTTTTTAATATTGACTCAGCAGATACATTTTTTGATCCAGATATAAAATGTAGTTTATCAAAACCAAAAGGACTACCGCCAGTATCTGGGTTTATATCTTTTATTAGCTCATAATTTCCAGATACAACGCCAGTATTGGATATCATTTTTGGCGACAGAGTTCCCGATGATGTTCCAGATACAGATACTATACTGCTTACTGGCTGTAGAGGCAGTACCTTAGTAGCTATTGCAAGTAATCTTCTTTCTTCGGAAGTTAATGTTGGATCTACATCTCCTTGGCCTAATATATAGTCATTTCTTTCATCGCTTATTTTACCAACACCAGAAGAGTCTGTAAATATAAAAGAATCAGACACCTCTATTAAGTTTTTGCCAAGCAAATAAATATCTACCTTGCCACCTGTACCAGATGATATTATTCTTTTTGTACCATCATTTACTTCAATTATCTCTGTGCCATCCCTTAACATTAGAGAGTTTCCTGGCTGAACTACAAGAGTATCTGATACTCCTCCAACGCCAAGTATTGCATTTCTATATCCATTTGCAGTACCAGTATTTGCTCCAGAAAATACAGATGATATTCTTGCTCTAAATTGTGCATCTGTTTCCTGGTTTGATCCACCGCCAGTTGAAGATAAATTTATTACATTCATATCAAAATCAAGCTGATGCGTTATAAGCTGGTAACTTCCTAAATTTCCAGATGTTCCAGCTCTAATTGCCTGAACAGGTATTTCTATTGCATACTTATCACTAATTCCAACATTCTGTAGTGCTCTTCTCATTCTTGTGGCAGTAGCAGCGTGCCTTCCCCTATCAGCTGATGAGAAAAAGTAATTTCCAACTGTTTTAAATGTGACACCAGACTTAGAAGTAATAACAGACCCAGTAGGTATTGGTATGTCGGTATTAATACTATTTATTGTAAATACAACTATTCCTGTTGCAGCAGAGCCTGAATTTCTTAATATACCATAGTTTGCAGCATATCTATCTAAGTCAATTCCAATTGCAGTATCTGGCGATTGTTTATCAGATACTAATGAAACTAATCTGTATAATTTTTCTAGCTGATCTGCAGGAAGATCTATAAACAAATCTCTTGAGACTGTTCCTGGCTTTGTATCCAAGTTTGGTTGAACTAGCTTGAGCTGCTCAATCATCGTTGATACTATTTCATTAAATGATTTATATGCTGACATTTATTTCTCACACACTAAACAATTCTAATAGTAATAATTTCTTCTATTGGCTCAAGTTTTTGGGTTAAAACAGAAATATATATATTATAAAGCCTTGGATCTTCAGAATCTCTATCTGCCCTAATATCTATAATATCTAATATTATTTCAGATAGCGAAAGTATCTGGCTTCTTGATTGATTTTTTTGTAGAAATATAAGATATTTTATTGCATCTTCTACAGATCTTTTTATATCTAGCTCTAGCATTTTCTGATCTGAGACATTTCCAATTCTAAATGCGCCAATATCAGAGCCATATCTAGAGTGAAATCTATTGTCCCCAATATTTGTTAGCAATATTTTTACAATATCTTGCCTAATTTTGCTATTTCCAGATACTATATCAAGCGATCCTGAACCGCTTAATGATAGATCTCCATTTTTTATTTTTAAATCAAATGACATCGATATTTTAAAATATATTAATAGCTATTTCTTATTGCCACCAGATTTTATTGTTTTTGCTCTCTCAACCAAATCTTTATAGAAGGCTCCATCTTTATTTTCTCCTCTAGCAAAAGAAATATATTCTTCATATAATTTTCCAACTATTAAAGCAAGTGCATTTACAGAATCAGCAACCGATGGGTAACCACCCTGCTCTGGTGGTAGTTCGACCCTTCTTAATATACCATACGGATCATTTCTTCTTGAATTGCCACCAATTACTGAGTTTGATATTATATTTGCAAGATTTCTTCTATTTTCTTTTGGCAAAAGACCAATAAGATAATCTTCACTTATTGCCAGCATTGCAATTACATATATGATAAAATCTTCTGGAGATACTCCAAGATATGTATAAAGATTTGATCCCCTATTTTTTTCTAGTCCAGTAGAGTCTGGACCACTTCCAGACTTTCCTGGATCTCCAGTTCTGCTGTATTTCTTGTCTATTTCTTCTTTTTTCTGCCTTATTAGCTTATCCAAATAATTGGATCTATCAGAAAAAATTGAATAAAGTGGGCCAGATAAAACATCGTCAAATCCAGACGTTGCTCTTATGGTACCTTCTTGCAGTGCAATTGCGGAATATGATGCAGAAGAACTTCCAACATTATAAGAGGATGACGTATCTTTTAATAAAAATAATATTGCATCTTCTCTTGCCTTTAGGATTTCTAATCTTGGTATATCATTTCCATAGTCTATTATTTTATACTCTTTTTCAATAGCCTGTGTAGAGCCATCACCACTGCCACCTTTTCCACCACTACTTTCTGTATCTTTTTTTGGTATTTCTGGAAGATTTCCAGTTTCAATTAAGTTCTTAACTACATTAAATCCAAGCTGAGTTGTATCGTGTATATATTTTTCTGCCAATAAATATAGTGTTCTTTTTAGTTTTTGTATTAAGAAGCATTCTACTTCAGTAATTTGATCTCTATCAACATTTACTGCTTCTTTTGAAAGACCAGAAGAAGCATCTGTTGCTTCACTAGAATATATTGATGGCTTTCCAGATGTCCTATCTAGTCTTATTCTTATTATTGTTTCTAATAGGCTTGTTTTTGGTCTTATTCCATTTACTGTAATTGAAGAATTTTTGTCAAATGGTTTCAAAACTATTTTTTCTGGCTCAACAATACAGTTGTATATTGATGAATCTTGTAATGGAACTGATTTTAGATAATAAAATCTAAATAACTGCCTTGGATTATTATAACTTATTATTGCATCTTCAGCATCAGTTTCAGAGCCAACATTTGCATCTTTATAATCTTTTCCAGCGGCAATTACAGCTTCCTTTGCAATATCATTTAGTAATTTGTGAAAATCATGATCCGTAACAGATACATTATTAAAATCAAAATGTCTTGATGTGGATGTATTTTTTGTTTTTTTTGCATCAACTGGAATTTTTCTTTGTAACAAAATATCTTGAAATTTATCTGATCCAGAATTGGTTGAAGAAATATTTCCAAGTAAACCACTTACATTTGTAATCATTCTTGTAAGCTTATCCAAGCTAACTTTTGATGGAGATATATATATAATTTTTTCACTGCCATCAAGATCTGCGTCTGATGGCATTCCGAGCATTCTCATAAATGCATTTTCATATGACTCCATATCAGACTGCTGTATTTCATTTATTGAAATATAAGATGATCTTATTTCTGAAACTTTTTTTATAAAATCACTAGTAGATTTTGTTAACTCTTCCAGTAATTGTAAAGCAGAATCTTCTGTTTTTGGAGTTGTATCATATTTTTCAAGATCTTCTTCATAATAATTAATATTGCATCCATCTAATTTAAAAGTTGAGCTGAACTCACTTCTGTCATCAAAAGAATTTAAAAACCCAGAAACAGTTGGACTTACTATCCTTGGACTTTTATTTGAAAACGCAACAGCAAGCTGTTTTGCGGATGCATCATCCTCAAGAATATCTTGAAATAAACTTCCCAATACAGGATCAGTTATTGCCATTAGTTCTCCATGTTAGTTGCAAATAATTGTGGCTCAGTAATAATACTACCAGAAGAATCAAGACTAGTAACTACAGTAGTTATTTCACCTTCTTTTTCTGTAAATGTAATTGTAAGAATTCTGTCTATTCTTGATAGGGCACCAAGTGGAGTACTTGCGGTAGTATCTTCTGCTTCAACATCAGAATCCAAGCAGCCAGTACCACTATCTCCGCCTGAATTATTTGTTACAAGATCTGAGTATGTTAGAGCCTGAACTGGACTTCCACATATTACTGCCCTTATCTTTACTATGCCTGGACTTGATGATGTTATTGCGGCATAATAAGATCCTTCTGTAGAGTTATATTGCCAATAATTTTGTGGATTTGAATCAGTTGGATAAAGAACAAGCCTGGCACCATCTGTAGTATCAGATATTATATCAATTCTTGATTTACTTGATACGTCATAGTATATTCTGTTATCGTATACATCCCTTGGCAATAGATATATGCTCGTTGAAGATCCTGCAGGCACAGAAACAGCATCTCCTATTCCGCCAGCGTATTCTCTTGCTCCAGTAAATGCTGGACCAGAGATTATTCCTCCAGTTACAGACTCTGAAGAAGAAACTGGATCTGGAAGTATTGGTGTTTCATCTGTATCGCCCAAAAGTTTAAATGATGTATTTAACGAATTGATTACTATTGAGCATAGATTTCCTATACTATCATTTGTACAATCAATAAGTTTTAAATATGCATTATTAACAGTATCTTGTGACATTGTCTTTGGCAATACACCAGTATCAAGTGAATTTTTGATATCTGTAGTTTGTAATCTTACAGAGGATAAAAAGTCATTAATACATGTTGTTACTTTTTCTATTTCTGATAATCCACCATCGCCCGACATATCAAGTGGCAACTGATTTATTGATGCTGTTTCACACTTTGCCTGAATTGCTTCTGCAGCAACTCTTGTATCAACAAAGTATAACTGTGGCATAGAGAATATATCATTTGTAATCTCTCTTCCATCATCATCTACTCCAACTACCTCATCTTCTTTTGAGTATGCATCTGTTGATGCAGACTTTTGATTTATTAAGGTAGCTCTTATTTCTCCAATCCCAAGCACCGTTGCTCCAGAATATGCCCCACTGCTTAGCGTATCATATTCCTTAAATATTATTCCATCTTCTTCAATTATATAAACATTAAAGTCATCATCAAGAAGAACCATAGATGGTATTGTATCAAAGGTTCTTTCTACTGTTATGCCATTTTGAACTATATCAAGAGTGAGAGGTCTTATTGATGCTGTTCCATCAGATGTTGGTGTGGTCATCATTGACTTCATATCAATTAAACTATAAAAGTTTCCATATGAAGAGCTGGCTGCAAATTTTAAATCTATCCCGTCTTTTGTTAGTAATGTTATTGGCGTATCAAAACACTGATTTTCATCAATTATCTGCCTATCAAAAGATGAAAAGGTTGATTCCCAAGTTCTTTCGTCAAATTTAAATATTACACTCTGGGCTGAACCAAGACTCTTTCTTCTTTTTGTATATGAGGCCTTGAGTGATACACAGGTATCTGTTGATAAATCAGATGGATTATCTGACTCTGGATTAAATGATGAATTTTTTGATCTCATTGAATCTTCATTAAAATTCATCGAATCATAAATAGTCTCTTCTGTTGTTGTACCAGGTATTGCAACTGCACCCCTATCTGGCTCAGTTGTACCACCTTCTGCAAGAAGATATGAATATGAGTAGGATGGACCACTATCTGTATTTTCACTTAGCCTTGATGTAAATGGCTGAGCTATAGGTATTAAATACTTTTTATCAAATTTGTACTTAATGTGTGGTGCAGATCCAGATTGTTCTGCAATTAAGCCAGATATCATTGCGCCTAATTCAAATCCATCAATTCCACATGGTGCCGCCAACGAGTTTGGATTTATAGAGCATGGAAATCTAAATGTTAATCCAAGTAGCTGCATAAATATAGCAAGAACCTGAACTATTGGCTCCATTAGATCTATATCTGCCTCAAGCGATATTACATATTTTAAAATTAGCTCCTCTAAAACCATAAGCTCTCTAAAGTTTACTGTTTCAGATAGAAATGCAAGATTAAATGCTTCAATTATTAAATTTATTGCTATAACTAAGTTGGTAATCTTTACAATTAAACACTCCAAAAAGTCAAGCATATGAATCAATATGTTGAATAACATTACCGGTATTGATATTTGTGGCAATAATAATATTAAATCATAAAGACATTCAAACAGTCTGATTATTGCTAATGGAAGTTGAAATGGATTAAAAAGATTACAGATTACATCTATAATACAGAATATAACGCTTATTGGTATTAGCAATTGGGAGAATCCATCCAAATGAAACTTTAGATCTGCAACAATCTTAAATGAAAATTCACAGAAGCTTGTTGCAAATTGTTTTGCCAAGTTTGCAACCATCATTGTTGTTGGGCCAAATCTTATTGGATGTTCTTTTAATAGGGCCTTGAATTTCTCAAACTGAACATTAACAAATGCAAGTGCTCCAGCTGCAGCTCTCTCTATCATATCTGTAAAATATTTGCCGAGCTGATTTATTCCACCTTCTAGAATCTGAGTTCCATTATATACCACCATACCACATTTATCAACTGGAATCAGGTCTATTCCTATTTTTGGAACAATTGCAATAACTCTTTGCTTTCCAATGCCAATACTTTCTACGCTAGTTATCTTTGCCTTTACTCCGCCTATTTCTAATGCAAAATAGTTCAAAAGATTTTCTACTTCTAATTCAACTTTGGATCCTGGAATTATAACATCTGATGGTGTAACTTTAACAATTACTGGTGCCAAAGATGGAATTTTACATATATCAATTACCTTTAATCTATAATAAACAAGGTAATCATTTTCACCAGAAATATACTCAGTGTTATAAATTTCTGCGCCAGAACTTATTGTAACATAAGAATTTGGCAGAGATGAAATAAGAGAACTGTCTGAATTTTTCAATAAACTTATTTTTATTTCTGATGAATCTAAAGATTCTTTTTCATGCAGCTTGCTTGATATGTTTGAATTAATTGCAACAGGTGGAAATGAATTAAAATTAAATATGTTGCTAGTATAGAATTGCAAGAAAAATCCTGTTAATGCTCTTTCATTTTGATAATCACCAAAAAGGGTGCCTTCATTTTTTAGTTCAGCTGGAGCAAAATCAGTATTTAAATAAATCGACTTTGTATCTTCATTTTTTGATACATCACTATTTTTAACTCTAAAGCTATAATCAATATATTTATCTCTTGTGGTTGTTGATATTAAAAAGTCTGCATCATAAATATCCGCTCTGACTTCGGCATAATCACTTGTTGATATTATTGCGTCCGAAATCACAAAGTAATAAAGTTCTTTTGCATAAAATCTATCTAAAGCATTATCAAAAGATAACTCATCATATGCTCTTTTTGCTCCCTCAAGAGAAAATCTTTTTGTTACTTTTTTGTCTTTTATATATAAGTTTAATCTTTTTTTTGCATATTTTTTAATATCTCTATATTTAAATAGGACAATTAGCTTTTTAAATTTATCTTGCGCTGCAACAAGCTCATTTGAATTTAATGGTGCCGATAACTCTTCTTTTAATATTTTTTCAGCTATTGAAGAATATCTTGGATTTCCAAGAAAATTATTCAAATGATTTTTAAATACACTATCATAATACTTTCCTGCGATACCAATCACAAGGGGTGGTCCAACAAATGGTTTTCTTGCTGGCTCTTCTGGGGTTTGATCCTTTCCTAACTCAAGTACGCCAAGGACATCATTTTCTGAAAAATTTGAACTATTTTTTGTTGATAAGATTAAATATGCTTTATCTATATTTTTTGTAAGTAATCCAACCGGCCTATTTATATTTCCATTTCCAGGAAAATATAAGAAAGCCTTTCTTTTGCTGCTTCTATAAAAATCAGACGATAAAGATTCAGATAGCTCATAAGAAAAATCTTTTGCAATGAAAATATTTTTATTATCTTTGTTAATAGATGCTACACTTTGAGAAATTTGAGATGCAACGTCTGGAGCATCAACGCCAATGTAGAGGTATATTTTTCTTCCATCCTTAAACATTGACTTTGAGCTTTTTATTACAATCCTTGATCTAGGATCAATGTATGATATTGGTATTTCATAATTTTGTCCTGATATCTTTAAATTTGCAGGACTAACTTCTTCTTCTGTAAATAGGTCTTGGTCATCTTCTTTTTTTGGAAGATCTTGTGGATTAACAACCACTGTTGATACCGGATTTGTATTTGCAATATATATTTTATATGGAAGTGATACATTTCCAGATGCAGAGATTGATATATTTATTTTTCCAGATACAATTCCTACATTACAAGGAATTATAACATCAATATAATTTGGGCCTATTGCCTTAAAATTTTCTTTTTTAATTTCAATATCACCAATTTTTATTGAATTAATATCTTTTGCTGAATCTGAAGTAATTCTTATTTCACTTTCACCATTCAAATCTGGATTATCGCACTTTAGTATAATTCCACCATTTTTAAATCCATCTGGTGTAATTATTGATATTTCTGGAGCAGGAACAGATGTTTTTATATATCCATTATCAAACTTTGATATTTGGCAATCACCATCATATGCGTAGGCAACAAATCTTAAGTCAGAAGCTGAATTATTGTAAAATTTTAATATATCAGATGCAGAAAACTCAGCTTTATATACTCCATCTTTTCCTGTTATTAGGTTTGATTTTATCCAATTTTTTGGTACAAAAGATTTTTTAGATGGCGAAGAAAATACTCTTGGCCTATATCCCTGACATAATCCTACTTTATTTGCTATAAAGTTTTTATTAAAATATTTTAAGTTGTTTAATAGCTTTCCAGATGATTCTGGATCCCCATCATCATATGATTTTCCATGATGTAATATTAAATTTTCTCTAGATAAACTTCCAACAAATTCATAAGCTGATATTGTTTGGCCTATTACATTTTGATTTTTTTGAAACAACTCTTGAACAAATGGAAATCCTGTTGAAAAATAATCTTCAATATTTACTCCAACTGCATTTGGAGAATATGAAAGTATTTGTGATATGTAGTTTCCTATATCTCCTATATTTTGATCTAATGAAAATTCTACGGTAGATCCTTCTTTATATGTTTCTCCATATAATCCACGATTATATTTTTTATCTATAAAACTTCTTATTTTTCCAAGGCCACCAAGAGCAAATTGAGAGTTTGAGTCTCCAACATAGTATCTTACTTTATAGAACGGCTCATCTATATTTTTTGCGGTTATTTTTGAAAATGGAAGATCTTCACTTTTTTCATCAAGATGAAAGTCTAATACAATTTTTCCATCAAAAATTGATACAAATGGATTTGGATAAGGATTATATTCTATAAAATTTCCAGACTGAGATGCTCTTATTAGTCTAATATTGTCATTTTTTATATCAACATTATCGCTTATTGCTGGACTCAGATAAATACAATCAGGCTTTTCATTTGCCGTAAAATCTATTGTAAATGCCTCTGGAATTTTTAAATTATAATCATCTTTTGCGTCAGCTATTGTCGCATAAATTGGAGCAGATTTTTTTAACTCAATATTTTTTAGTGAATTTTCTCCACTTTTTGCATCAGTATTTATTAGCTGAAACAATAAGTTTAGCTCTGATGCAGAAATATAGTCATCTCCAAATCCAGCAGAATCAAATCCACTTATATCAGGCATCTTTAAATAAATTGCCCTTCCAATTACAGTATAGTATCCTCCGAGTGCTGGTCTTTTTGGATTATCAAGCATTTCTTTTGATGAAATATTTAAAAATGGAATTATATCCATAATTAATTTTGATATTTCATCATCAGAAGGATCTTTTTTAATGGATATATCATATAACTCTTTATATGTATTTCCGCTTAGACCACTCCATCCGCCAATTGTTGATGTAACCTCATTTCCATTTAAATTGCCAATAGATATTTCCTTTAGAATTGATATTATTGATTCTATTGGTAAAAATCCAAATATTAAATTTTTTCTTATTGAATAAAAATTATCTTTATTTTCCTGAATTGTATCAAAAGAATCAGTTGTTGTTGATAGATATACGTTTGGAACAACACCTATATTTTGCTCAGCAGATATTGAATCTACAAGTATTTTATTTATAGAAACTCTTAGTGCCGATGTACTTTTTTTCTCTATTTTCTCTATTTCTTCAAAATTTAAATTTTCAGTAATTTTATCTTTTATACTTTTATTATAAAATAAAAGTCTTTTATCTTCAGAATCTACCTCTGAGCCTAATGATATTTTTACTATTGATCCGCCCATTAACGGAACTGTTTTTCTTTCAGAGTCTTTTGTTTTTGGAAATAATACAGTGAGCTCTGAAGAATCAATGCTTGTTACTTCTGGACCGCATGGATCTATTTTATATCTACCACTTGGTTCTCTTTTTTTAATTTGAGAAGAAAGAAGACCTTGTGTAACTTTTGGTATTGTATCAGCCATTTATGTTTCCTAACTGTAACTTTCTAATAAATAGAATTAGCTTCTTGACCTTCCGCTATCTGATGGTAATTTTGCAAACTCAACGGTTTCAACAGCAGAACCCTTTAGTATGACCTTATCACTTGAACTCTCAATCATCAGTGGGCCGTCGTTTCTTATTACCATTGGTGCGCCTGCTTTCATGCCAGATATTACAAGACCATTTTCGCTTATTGAAATCAGATAATCTGAGCTATATGGTGCATCGTCAGAGAATTTTGCTCCAATCATAGATCTTGAGTTTGGAGAATCATGAAATCCTTTATCAACAACATTTACTCTTAAATCAAATCTACCTTTGTTAAATATAGCGTCGGCATCTGCATTGTCTCCAGATGTGTAGGTTCCTCCAACATTAACAAGTACATCTCCATCAGATTGAAATATCATGCTTCTGTTATTTTTATCTTTTCCTAACCACATAACCAATGACCCTGCTGTGTCTAAAATCATGCTTTTATTATCAACGTTATCTCCGCCAAGCGATAATTCAAGACTTCCCTCCATATTTATATTTGCACTTACTCCGCCATGTGTTTGTATATTTTCAAAAGTTTGGTCTGTTGTAAGTTTTATTCCATCATCACCAGCTTCTGCCTTAAAATAATTACTTATTATAGGCTGTTGCAGATTGTCTCCATAATATTTTGCGCCAGCAACATATGTGTCTCCACCAGTTGATATTGCTGGCCTTGCTGGTGATACTGATACTGTAGAATAAAATAAATTATTTGGATCAGTCTTATTGTCCGGATCATCTGCGCCATCATCGCTACTTGTTTTTGTTGAATCATATTTAATTTCAAATGCAGCATGGTAAGAATATTCAGAAGGGTCTTTTGGTATATCTGGTAGCTTTCCAAGGCTTTTTGAACCTACTAAAAATTCATTTTCTCTTACAAATGCATCTGGTATTTTAATCTTTGTAACATAGTTTGCGATCAGCCTTTCTGCTGCAGCATAAATATTATGGTGCTTTGTTGTATTTACCCTTATTGTTCTCTTTCCACTTGTATCAGATGATGGAAAATATGCATCTGAAGATTGATTTGCAAATCTAATGCCTGTCTCACGACTTAATGATATTGGCTGATCATCAACTATGTTTCCATCTCTATCTCTAAGATTTACTGGAATTTTTTCTTCTTTTGTTGGATTTGATGGAGAAATAGAGAACGATCTTGAATCGTCATCTGATTTAAAATTTATATCTGTTAAATATGGAATATTTCCTGTTGTAGATGATTTTGGAATATTTAATTTTAATACACCTTCTTTATCTATATCAAATACAAAATCTTTTGATAATCTTGATTCATCTTTTGAGCTCGCATTTGTAGATAATTTAAAGTGATAGCCAATTCCACGTCTACTTTTTTTCACTGCTTCTTCAAACTTTAATTCAGAATCAATAGTTGGAAATTTTAATGTTGATATTATTGGATTGTAATTAATATCAAAAATAAGTCCATTTATATCGACAAAATTTCCTCCAATTATCTCTATTAGTTCGCCTTCGGCAAGATAGAGGCTATTGGTTGATTCTCTATGTCTTTGTGATGTTGGAATTCTTTTTGCTGCAAGTTCCTGATCTTTTATTTTATTTATTTCATTATCAAAACCAGAAAATCCAAATTCTGTAGAAAACTCATTTATAATTAATTTATATTCTGATAGTGGTATATTTCTATTTACTGTTTTACTTGATATTAACTGTCCAACTTTATCTGCTATCCAAAATCCAACATCTTTTAGCTTACTATTTCTATTTATATCTGTAAAAAAGTCAGATATCGAGCTTGATCCGGCATCATAATTGCTTCTCTTTACTCTGCCCCAACTCAATCTTCCACCAGAGCCTTCTGTTATGTGATTATTTCCTAATGAAAATATACTATTTGTTCCAAATAGCTCTGGCACTACAAATAAACCGCTACCATTGCTTGTTGATAGATGAATTGAGTCATTTCTTTTCAATAAAAATTTTGGTCCAGCATGTGCAGAAAGGTGAACATCTCCAACATCAAGGGTTTTTGGATATGGAAATGTACCGGAGTTTTTATCTAATGTACCATCTGAAATTTCATTATAGTTTTCTAACTTTTGTGCCTCTGAGGGTAAAATTGCAACTATTATAACAGTTTCTGATGATGTATCATGAAGATATGCTGCAATTACCCTCGTTCCGTTCATTATATTTACTATTAGACCGGAATTTCCTGCTCCAGCTATATTTGGAAGTGGAACATTTGTAGATTTCTCATTAGAATTTAAATCTTTATATAGAAGATCACAAGTAAGATTTTCTGGATCCACATTTGTAACTACTGCTTCTCTAAAGAAAAATGGCTTATTCATGATTTATTATAACTCATTAGCAATTTTACTCTAGATTGATCTAATTCTACTATGCCTATTTCAATAACCTTTTCATATGAGGATCCAAATACATTTTGTAGTAGATCGTCCATCTCAAGCCAAGTAGATTGCGATGGACCACCCCTTGGAAGTGAGTCCACCAAGGTATCCATGCTTTTATCAATCAGCTCAGTTATGTCTTCTGAATTATTTCCAATTAATTTAGAAGTTTCTTTTAGTTTTCTTGGAGAAAAGCATTTAAATGAATTTGATGTGCTTGTTGCAAAGTAAGATTCTTCACCATTCTTTTTTTCTTCTTCTGTTCTTAAGTCTCTTTTCATATTTACAAGTTGCAATATTATTTGAGATTCTTTTACTTTTACAACTGGAACTCCATTTGGAAGAAACATTGTCTTTAATTCTTTATTCATTCCAGATGTCATATTTATATTAAATATACTTTCTAGCGGTGATAATGAGTTTGCTATTAAGTCATCTCCAAGTGCAGAATCTAGTTTTTGAGATAACATTACTGGATTCTGAAATAACTCAGAAACAACCATCATTTTTTTGGTTACCTCATCATTTTCTGTTTCATCTTTTGTAAATCCTCTTATTAAGAGAAATCTATTTGGCGTCATTATTCCGTTAGAAATATCAGTTACCATATTATAGAATTTAACCATATTATTTTTGTGGCTTAATAAATATTCTATATTTGAACTTGTTATTTCTGGAGATCTTGGAAATCTTAAGTTACAATCTGGCATTAGTGGTTTATAGTTGCTATCTCCATAATTAGATCTCTTTACAAAATAAGAGCCTTGTTTTATCATATCTTTAGAATATGATTGTCCAATTATATCAACAGGAGTTGGAAGATATATTCCTGGAGCATGCCCATTTACAAGCGTTAAGTTTGTATCAAAAGAAGATCCATAATTAAATGAATGCGAAATAGAATTTACATAAAATAATAGACCCTTTGATGGAATATAAACAGTATCTCCTGGTTGATAATATTCATTTCCGGTAAGCTGTATTGATCCAGAAAATATTACTGCTCTCTGCATTGCCAGATGCTGCAATGCAAGTGGCTTTGCTTGAGTTTCAGCATCAGATATAAATGGCGCATCTGTAATTGGCTTATGCTTATATCCGTATTGCCTCCAAAGGTCATAGTCAACTGCACCAGCCCATTGTATGAAATTTTCTCCACCAGTAACTGCTTTCATCTTATCATTTACAAGTGGTGTTGATCCAAAAACATCAATTCTTGTTACTTCTGGTTCGCCTTCTCTTACCTCGTAGCTCTTTATCTGCTCGTCATAAATAATAAATCTTCTTCCTGAGCCTGGACCAAGCAGATTTCTTGTATCATCATCAATTAGATGATCAAACAGAGAGCCCCTTCCTGCTGAGCCGGTGAGAAAATCTTTTCCTGCGTTTATGGATCTATTTAAATATTTTCCACTTTGATATAAAAAGTTTCCAGCTGATTTTAGACCTTTATAAAATTTATTATCTGAGTCAAGTCCTCTTTTCATCAATTCATCTACCTGATCATCTTCAAAGATATCACCACTACCATCAGTAAATCCAGAAGCAAGACTTTGCTGTATTGATTGTAGCTCTGCTTCTTTTTCTTTATTCTTTTGTAAAATAGAAATTAAAGAGTTTCTCTTTGATACAGAAGTTGAAATATGATTAAATATAGAATCCAATCTTGTCTGTATTGTATCAAAGTATTGTGATGAAAGACTTGTTTTTTTCTTTAAATTAAATAAAATATCTTCTTCTGTAAATAAATCGCCATTTGATCTTAATCCTGAGCCTGGATCATATCCAGATTCTTCTCTAAATACTTTTACAAGCTTATTAATAAAATCTGCAATATCTTTGCTGCTCAATCCAATATCTGATACTACAACATTTTGAGTGCTGGGCGAAGATCCAACTGGAGTATTTGCTATATTTTTATTTGGATTTAATAGTGAATCTAGGGCATAGTCATAAACTGTTGTTTGTCCAAATCCAAATTGAAACTCTCTTGCTATTTCATCAAAGTTTCCAATTTGAGTTTCTGTATCTCCGTCTAAAATATCTCCATTCTCAGCTGTTCCAAGCTTAAGTCCGAATTTTATTCCTGTTTTGTTTTGAAGATTATATGAAAATTTATCAATTGAAAAATTATTTATGCTATTTATAAATGGTATATTTTTTGGATCTAAATTAGAAGTTTCCTGAGAGCCAGTAAAATTTATTCCAAAAAAATCAAATGATTTCTCTCTTTTTCTTGGAACTCCAGGGATTAATCCAGAATCTGGAAATCTTCCAAGAAGCATCGCAAGTATTGCTATTCTAACATTTAAATAGTGAATCTCTAATTTTAAAGAAGAGATTCTGTCATTAAACATTTTAAATAAGAAGTCTGGAACTATTGTTTTTTTTGTTTTTTCTTGATAATTATAAAGTGCATTCAAGACAGATAGTGGTGTTTTGTTGTACTGTGGAGGCCTTATCTCAAGATGGCCCTGAGTATTGCAGAAGAATTCCATCATTGTAAGATTTGCGGCCTCTCTGCATCTGGTGTATACATCAAGATAGTTTCCTTGAAATAATTTAAATCCAGATGTTTTTAAGTTTAATATATAGGCCTTTATATCAGGATTTATGTCATATTGATCTGATATTATGAGAAGATTTTGGTCTCTATTTAGCCTAACGTCTTCTATTCTTCTGGTAGCAGCAACCTTCATCATTGCTCTTGAAATATCATGATTAGATTCTAGATTACCGTTATTTTTTAATAATTTATTAGATCCAAATATATTAAAATTTGTATTAAATAAATCTTCTGCACTTATAGTACCATCTGAGTTTATTCCATATGACTCACTAACTATATTTTGTATTGAAAGATTTATTGTTTCTAATTCTGCATTTAATATTTGAATAATTGAAAAATTTTCTTTTTCATTTGTTGTTAATATTGCTATTTTTTTCTTTATTTCATTTTTTCTATTTCTTAATATTGTTATTTTTGATCTATTTTCCTGAATTCCAAACGCGTTACCACTAAGTCTAGCCACTGTCTCTTCTGACATAGTTACCATTCTAAATGGTTTAAAGTTTCCATAATATGGATTTTGTTTTTTTATTGAGTCAATGACAAATGATAAGGCTTCACTTGGAGCAAATGAATTATTTTGCCTCATACCATTCATTGCATCTATTGCCTGCTGAGTAAATGTCTCTATATTATATGGCTGACCTGTAACCATTACGCTTATAACATTTGCAACATCTAGATTTGATACAACGCTATTTGTCACAGTAAAGCCATACTGCTGCCTTGATGTTGCTGCGGTTGCGGCAGCAACTGTTGCATTTCCATTACCGCTTGGATTAAACTGGCTTGTTAGTGCAAGTACTCCAGTTCTCCACCTATAAACCAAGCCGGATGGATGCTGAACTATTTTTGCGCCATACATCGATCCTGGGCCAGAATATTGTCCCTGAAAAATATTTGTTTCATTTGCATTATGACCATTTAATAATCCTGAGTCAAATGATAAAAGACCAGATTTTAATAGCTTTTTATTTTCAGATAACAGCTCTAGGTCCTGTCTTCTCCAAGACTCTGATGATGAAACTGTTTTAAAATCATATGGTGTTAGTGGGTCTTCAAGTGGTGCTTTTGGATCCATTAGGGCCGGCTCTTCCATAAATCTTACATTTGCAAGCCAACCCATGTTATCTTGGCAGTTTACACTAAGAGTAGATCTGTCTGTTGAATAGGACTCCGAAACTCCCTTTACGTATCCACCAAAAAGATGCTGCATTGTAAATGAGTTATTTGAATATTTTCTTAAATTCTTATAAGTTTCACTTGATATATTTTGATTTGTATAAAGCTTTCTTTCTGCCTCAAGAATTGAATCATCTATTTCCAAATAAGATGGATCAAATTCATGTTCATTAAAATTGTTTCCAAATACTGTTTTATTACTCGATGCAAAAATATGAACGCCATCACCTACATTTATCATCCATTTGCCGAGATAAAATGTTCTTAGCCTATCTCTTATGTAGTCTATGTCAATGGTTGAATCTAAGCTGCCCAACCCGCCAAGCTCAAACGCAGCAGACACAGTGAGCATTGGATCTACATATTCTCCTCCGAGTCCAGAATATGCTAGATCATTAAGTAGACCAAGTGTTCCATATAAAGATTCTTCTATTGCGGACTCTATGTCATCCTCTATAATATTCATTATTCTGTGAGGATCCATAACTGAAAATGATGCACTTTTTGAGTCTGAATTAACTCCAACAGAAGTGCTAAAGTTTGTAAATGTGCAAAGCTCTATTACTCCTGTTCCTGGGCCAGTACCATAATTAGTTACATCATCTGGATCAACAACCCAAGTTGTCTTTGTATTTGCAGTAGAAAATGCGTTTCTTCTTAATATTTTTATAACATCATCAATTGATGCTGCCATTCCTGCAGCAACTCCAAAACTACCAAGAAAAGATAGTACCTGTGACGTGCTTGCTGCACCTGGAAGCTGCAAATATTTTGTTGACATTATTAGGTCAGAAAGCAATGAGAAATTAACGTCACCATATTCTTCATAAAACTTTTCTAATTTTGTCAAAGACTCGTATGATCTAAGCTGAGATACTTTTAATGCAAATAAAGCTTTTGTTGCCCTTAAAAGCATTTTTTCCGTTGAATCCATCCACCTTAAATCATTTGTTGCTTTATAGGTTGAAAATACCTTCTTTTTTATTAAGATGCTGGCAGTAGGATTTGACGCAACTACTGCCCTTGTCTTTTTTCTTATTTCTGTTGCATTATTTTGATTTATAAAAAGTGATACACCAGACTCAACAAAGTGAAGATCTGACTTTCCTCTTACTACCTGGTCAAGGGTCTTATCTATTGTTCCCTTTATATTTTGAAGTAATGGCCTATATGAATATGACATTTTTTATCTTACCTATTTTATTATACTTATCCCCTTATTTTACTCAATCTTGAAGTATTACTTGTAGATCCAGTTTCTTTTGATGTTCCTACTTGATCGTCAGTAACCCTAGATATTGTTTTTGCAGTTGTTTCTGTTCCGGGATAAATTACTGGAAAAGATGGGTTATAATTTAAGCCATCTGGGCCAACTTTTGGCTTTTGAATTGGATTTCCTGAGCTATCATATGGATTTGTATGCCAAGGCATAAAGTTCTTTCTTTCTCCATATTCTTTTAGTGATTTAAAACTAATCGTATAGTCAAAATGACCTGGACTATTTGCACTTTCTGTTACATTCATAGAATCAATATAGCCCCTATTTATTCTGCCTTGATAATGCATTTCAAGAGATACTGCAAATGCAGAAAGTGTTGGCATTAGTGTTGTTTTTGTATTTTGACCACTTATATTCTCACCTGTAACTGATGCTCTAAAGTAATCCATTGTTTCTGAGACACCACTTGCAAGCTCTGATATTGCCCCTCCAAATAAAACCTGATCTATTGCTTCAAGCCTTGTTGCTTTTGAATCAAGATATTGTTTATTTTCGTTTGCTTTATCAAGTAATTCTTGCTGCCTTTTTATGAATGTTTTTTCAAATGATTTTTGTTCTGACTTATAAACATCATATAATATATTTATTGCATCAATACCACCGCTGCCGGTAGTTCCATTTATTGACATTGTGGTTATCCTATCTCCCCAATATTGAATAACAAAGCCACCAATTGTTTGTGTTTCAGATATATTTTTTGTATAATTAGTTGTTATTGTGCTTGGATTAATATATAGCGGAACCACCCTGCTATTTCCTGCGGTAGAAAGAAGCAGAGAAGACATACTTGTTGGTATTATAAACTTAATTGTTTCTCTTTTAAACATACCATCTAATTATATATTGATAGATTTATTTTTTATTAATGACCAACTCTTATTTTAAATCCCGCAGCAGACAGAGCACCTTGAGAGACCTGAGCCGTAATTGGCATGTCGTGTTGCAGTATTACAACAACATCTGTTTTTGAAGTTCCTAGTGCTGCAGATGTATTTGTATTTGCAACTTCACCACGACCAGGTGCAGTATCTGCAGGAGTTGCTCCCTTGCCACTATCCTTTTCTTTTGAAGCATCTACTGCAGAACCAATCAAATCATTAAGACTTTTTTGTTTTTTATCTCTTAGCTCTGTTAATTGCCCAATTTCTTCCGAATCTTGGGCTTTTGATAGCTTTTCTGAAAGATCCGTTATTTCTCTTATGGCTGTCATTACATCTTTTTCTATACTTTTTCCAATATCTGCCTTCTGAAGATTTAATTGCTCTTGCATAAGAATTATTGATTTATCTAATGTTTGCGATATTTTCTGCTGAACATCAAGAGTTTTATCATTTGCAGTTTTGGCCTCTTCAATCTGATCGCCTATCTTTTGCGCCAGCTCTTCATCACCAGCTGCAGTTGCCTGATCGAGATTTGATAATAGCTCTAGCACTCTACTTTGTGTTTGTCTATCATTTATTCCAAGAAATGATCCAAGCATTTGTCTCTGTGTTTCAAATTGTGTTTGTAATTCTGGTGATGCTGCTGCCTGCTTCAGAGTTATTATATTTCCTCCAGTCATAGAGGCTATCATTTCTTTTGTTGCCATAGCCTGCTGTCTTGCCATATCTGCTTGATTTCCAGGACTTTGATCTAGCATTCTTGCCTCCATTTGAATGCTTGGATTTAAGACACCTCCTGGTCCACCCATTCCTCCACCAACCCCGCCCTTCATTGCCATAACATATGCTAGGGCTGGATTATTTACAATTCCAAGAAGCGACTTTGAAAATTCAGCAGATAAATCTGCAGCCTGAGTAATTCCTAATCCAACCTCTTTGACTGAATCTGCAAATCCCTTTAGAATTGGCCTACTAAAATCCATTGTAGTTCCCATTCTCTGAAAACCACTTGTCGCACTATCAAGAGATTGTGTTACCTCATCCAATTTAAGGCCTGTTTCTGATGCAAGTTCTTGTGATCCTGCCATCATTTTCATTGAGTCTTCAACTGACATGCCATTTTTTCTTATAAGATCAGACATTTTTCTTGAATACTCAGAAATATCCATTCCCATTGCTTTTGCCTGTAGTGCCATCATCTGCATATTATTCATGCCACCACTAGAAACACCAGATGCTCTCGATAATTCTTCCATTGAAATACCTGCAGCTTGCAGATTTTCTATTCCTCTTTTAAAATCATCTCCAGAAAAATATATTCCTGAATCTGCAAAATCAGAATTTGTCTTTATTAAATCATTAAATGCTTTATTATTTTTTTCCGCTTGATCAAAAGTCATGCCGAGTGCAGCAGCATATTTAAATTGAGTTGTTAAATTTTCTCTTGTTCCTTTATCAAGTCCATCATATGCTTTTGCAAAATTCTCTCCAGCCTGAGCGGCTATTTTTACACCATTACCTATATTTTGAAATGATTGGCTAATTGGATTTAATAGGTCGCCAAGAAAAGGCATCGAGCTAATTCCTGATGTAAATTTCTGTAAAGCTGAATCGCTGTACTCTATTACATCAACTAATCCATTAAAAGAATTGGTATTACTAATTGATAATCTAGAAAAATTATCAAGCGCTGTCGCAGCGGAGCCGACTGAGCCTGAAAAGTTATCCATACCTCTAAGCGCGCCTTTAATTCCTTCTTCAAATTCTTTTGTACCGTCTTTTCCCTCTTTTGTTACCTTATTAAATTTATCAATAGCTTCTTTAAGGCCCGAAATTAGCTTTGTTATTTGCTCTGGAGTCATATTTTAAATATCTTCCTTGATTAAATTATTTAAATTAATAGACCTTAATGCAGAATCATCTTCGATCATATTTGAATTTGCTTCTCTTAATTTTTTAATTGCATCAATCAAAGGATTATTTTTAAATTCATTTCTTTTTGCTGATTCTATAAATTCTTCTGTCTCTTTTATTGATTCTTCTTTCTGGCCTTCCCTAAGCTGCTTTGCCTTCATTACACCTTCGTAATTTGAGAATGCAGCATGATAATCTAGATATGAGAGAGTCCTTTCAAGATCTCTTTCTTTATCTTGAAGAATCATTAGGGCATACCAAGACATTTGAGCCGATGTTATTCCTTCAAAAATAGGATCATCAACTCTACATTTCCATATTTTGCAAAGCTCCCACCTTATGTAGTGGTCGGAGCTTTTAACTATTTTTTTAGGTTGTCTTCCGTAAGAGACTTAGATGTTTCTTCGGTAAGTTTATCCACCTCTGAAAATAAGTAATCAAATACTGACTGCTGCAAACTCATTACTACATTTATTCTTGAATTAATATCAGCATCATCAATATATGAGGACATATTTTTTCCATTTATTTTCTTTATGGAACATGCAAGAATTGCTTTTTTAAAGAAAAAAACTCTTTCTGTTTCTGGAAGTTTTATTGCCTCTCTAAAAATTTCATCCTGCTCTCTTGCAGAAAGAGTTCCAAGAGTAAATGTAAAATCTCCAATTTGTACGTCTCTTGTGCTTGCTCCTAGAAAAATAAGATCTTCAAGTCCCTTTAGCTCCCTTGGAATTGAGGATGACTTTTTTTGTGCTTCTTCTGCTTCTTCAAATCTTTTGTTTATTAAATTTGGATCTAAATTTGGATTTGATGAAACGGCATTTTTTACCGAACTAATATCATGTGACGAAACTACTTTTGAACCAGGTCTCATTTATAAAACTCCAAATACATTATACTAAAAAAATAAGCCAAACATAACGCTTGGCTTATTTTAAATAAATATACTTTTAGTATGCTGCGCTAATTAGACCTGGATAGTCGAGAGATCCTCTTGTTCCATTTGCACCAGAGTCTGCTGCAAGCTCTGCAACATCAAGCTGTACGCTTGGGATCTGTCTGCCGCCGCCAGTACCCTGGCTTAGTGCTATTGCCTCTCCGCCTCTTATTGTTGAAACATATTCACAATCTACTGATGCACTCTGTGTGATTGTATAATCATTTGCAGTGTAAGAGATTGAAAGATTATTAAACCAGCAGTTATGATATGTTGTTATTATGGCATCATTTCCAGTTCCGGTGAATTGGTCAATAACAACTATATCAAATGGAATTCTCTGTGACTGAAGATTTCTAAAGCCACGAGAGAATGCCTCTGGTAGAGAAAGTCCATCAAAGTACATTCTATCGATCTGTAGCGATACTTTTGTTGGTGCCTGTGGAACTAGCTCTATAATGCCATCTGTTCCAACTTCATTGATTGGTTTGATTGATCTTTGCTGGGTCTCTCTGAATGACTGAATTGCACCTACAGGTTCATTTTCAACCATGATTATAATCTGGGTAGAAAGTGAGCTTTTAGTGGTTGAGTCTAGATTAGATCCAGTTCTTGGATATGATGCCATTTAATTTATCTCCTAAAATTATACTATTCCAACTTCGATATCAATGAATACATAGTTAATTGGGTAACTTGGTGTAAAGCGGAGGTAAACGTTCCATTGTCTTGGATCTACCTTGTCTTTTTCAACTCTAATGTTCTTAAAGTCTGTTATTAGACCCTGAGAAACTAATGCACTCATAATGCCCTTAACTCTTGCGGTCATCAAGCCCTGAGTATTTGCGTCCTCTACAGTTCCAACAAATGCCAACATTGAGTCTCTTAGAACTTTCTTTACTCTGTCTCTTATGAAGATTATTGATATTTCTTCATCTTCAACAAATCCAGACTGGCTTGTTGTACGTCCAGCTAGAACTCTTCCGCCGCCAGTTATTGGCTGAACTACTGTTGCGCCCTCTCCACCTAGCTGATCTAATATCTGCTTGCGGAATACTCTATCTCTTCCAATTGAGAATCCTGTAAGCTCCTTAAATGTAAGCGGAACAGCAACATTCTGTGTTCCTGCAAGATATCCTGCAGCAGCTGCGGCCATATAGAATCCATTTACAAAGCTGTTTGTTCCAGATACATTTCTTATTATCTGGTCTGGGTAGAAGAATACTGCTCTGTTGCTATTGTAATTATCAGAAAGCTGGTAGTTTGCAAGATCTTCTGTATTTCCAGATAGAACTTCGGATACATCATCACCCTGAATTCCCTCAAGAACTCCAATGTCTTCTATTGCTACTTCGGTTTGGCCAAGAAGAGCTGGAACAGTCAATCCTCTCTGTGCGCCAATGAGAGCAACTCTTTCTTTCTGATTTGCTATTGTGCTCATTGTCTCGCAGTGAGATACTGCTGCACGGAAGATTCCAGATATGTTCTGTGTTGGTAGTGGTACTACAATCTGGCATTCAGAAGCCTCAATTGTTTCAAAGGCCTCAAACCAATTTGTATCAAAGAATGATGCATCTTTTTCATCAATGTATGAAACTCTAAGTCCATCTCCTGGCTTTAGTGTCTTGCTATCAACTAGATCCTTATGAAGAAGAATTTTTGTTGATAGATTTGTTGTATTTTGTGTATTCTTTACAAAGAATGATATATTTGTTGCATCATTACCAAGTGTATTGAATGAGTTTCCTGTTCCTGGATTTAAAATAACTGTATTGTCATTTACTATAGAATCAATTACAAACTCGACAATTCCAAGACCCGGAGTATCCATTAGATAATCGCTTATATCGTCTTTTGTTGTTAGGGTTGTTGTTCCTGTCTCAATTGACTGAATAACGATTGTTCTTTCATTTCCAAGCTCTGCATCTTCTGCATCAAAATTTACATCATAAGATGTAAACTGTCCAGATGATGCTATAAACTCTGCGCCCATTCCAATTCCAGTGATTTCAACATCTGTATTGATTACAGTGTATGAGTATGAATACTGTGGGCTTGTTATGAATGAAAGTTGTGCTGTTTCTGATTCAAACTGAGAGTTATAGAAATCAACTTTATTTGGGAAGATTTGAGTTTCTACGCCGCCTCTTGTAACAAAGAAGTTTACGCCAGTTGTAGCATCTGGTCTTCCTGTTCCTAATCCAGATGCTGGCTTTGGAACTATAAAGGAAAGATCATCAACCTGGCAGTTTGCTGAAACTCCACCACATGCTGGGAATCCTCCAATGCCACGAGAGTTTTTCTCTGTGTATAGTATTGCAGAGGATCTTCTTGGTACTGCTGGCTTGCACTGAATTGCCAATACTCCTGGAGCACCGTTCTCAAAGGCCAGCTGTGCGCCGAGTGCCAATGTATTTGTTAATGAAGGTGTTCCGTGTTTTGCAAATAGGTCATTTGCGCTTACAAAGAACTCTGCATCATTTATTGTTATCTCTGGAATATATATTGCCTCTAGCTTATCTCCCTTCTTTAGAACTCTAGATCTTACATCTATAAAGAATTTATCACCAACGGCAAATGGTATGCTTGGTCCGGAATCTCCTGTCTTAAGTCCCTCTCTAATTCCAAATACTAAAATTCCGTTTGTTTCAAGAACGCTAAATGTAATATCGTTACCACCTTCAGCAATTCCTGTTGATCCAGAGTCAACCAAGTCAGTTGGATAACCTTCTTCGGTGCTTCCAAGTAGATGCACTCTTACTCTGCGAGAAGAGGTAACTGCCTTTATAACATAGTATCCTGGTGCTGGTCCGTCACAAAGAAGAAGAACTTTGCCAATATCTCTGCTTGAGAAGTATCCTGCAGTTGCTGGTGTTCCTAATGCATCGTGAGATACTGATGAGTCATCAATAAAGATATCATTTGCTCTAATTGACCAAGAAACATTTGCTAAGTCTGAATCTAAAGTGTCTGTCTCAACTATAATTGTTGTCTTTCCAGTTCCTGAGCTATAAGACATTGAAACAATCTTTAGGCCATCTGCTGGATTATAACCATCTGCAGTAATGCAGAGATGATCTCCAACCAAAACCTGTCCAGGTGAAACTAGGTCATCGTCTACCTGAAATCTATCTGTGGTTCCAGAGGTTGCATCAGTTGAGGAATCATATGCTGCAGATCCCAATCCATATACTGAATCATCTGCTACAACATATGAGTGACTGCATACACTTTCTGTTCCAGGAATTGCTCCTTTTGTTCTTCCAAATAGGGCTGGATTTGTTCCGTGGAAAAGTAATGGTGCTCCAGATGAATCTTTTATCTGTCCAGAAACAGAGCCAGATACTGTAAATGTTGAGAGTCCTGGAATTGGATTTCCAGCGGAGTCTCTTACAACAGAGACGCAGCGAACTGTCCATCTTTCTGCTGGTGCATTGCTATCTATAATTGAAATTAGCTCATATAGTCCACATGCTTCTTCTGCAATAGTTCCGTTTCCTACATTTGATGCAGATGCAGAAAACTTTCTTCCATTCTGGTCGCCAATTGAAGCTCCCTGAAGCTCAATGCATCCAGTCTCTGGATCTATTCTAAAATCAAAGTTACTAGAAAAAGAGCTTTCATCAACGATACCTTCTGTGCCATAAAGCTCGGTTCCATTGAGAAATAGCCTTGTTCTACCAACAACAACTGGTGATTCTGCAAGCTGAAAATACTTGCTATCGCCATTACCAGTTGGGCTGCATGTAGAGGAGCCATCTTGACCTTCGCCAAAAGCAGAGTCGATAATAACTTCTTCCTTTACACCCTCACCCATTATGCAGGCAACACGAAGACCACCAGGAATTGAAACGCCACGAGTGACAACTCTATCTCTTGCAAATGTTCCGGGCTGTACATAGCCGTTTATTCCTGGAATGTTAGCCATAATTAAAAACCTCCAAATCTAAAACCAATTAGACTAATTATTATTAGTAGTTTAAATTTCAGTTAGCTCCAAAATGTCACTATATCTTAATATCGTAGAATTAGCAGAACTGAGTCCTTTTTCCGAATCTGTTTTTACAGAATCAAAATAAAACATAATTTTTTCAATCACATTTTCAAGAGGAATTTCAACTCTCCATTCTGATAAGCATCTCAAACTTATATTTTGTGAATAAACATAATCATTTGCATATGGCTCAGAGCTTTCTCCACCAATTGAAACACCCTGAATAAATAATCCAGATGCTCTAAGATCATTCCACAAAACATGCTGTAATGCTATAGATACAATGTCTGTTAGCTCCTGAAGTTCGGATGAGCTTTCACAATATATTGTTGCATCTATATTTAACTCCCACTTTCCGGCATAAACTTTATGAGTTGGAGTTGATATTTTTCTTCTTGCACCATATTGATTTTCAATATAGTCAATTCTATATTTATATGTTCCTTCCTGATTAAAAGATATTGGCTTATATGATCCGCCATTATGCTTTATTGTTATTGCTGGAAAAAATTTTATATCATATCTAAAAATATCTGATATAAGAATTCTTGTTGACTCATCTGTATCTAATGGCTTTCCTGTCAGATCTGGTGTAAGCGGAAATCCATATTCGTCATCTCTATATGTAAATATAGAATCTCTTCTAAAAAGATCTCTAAGAGATTGAATCAATAAGTTTTTTGGCTGAACTACGGCTACATTTTGAATAATATTATTATTTGCAAAAAAGTCAGAAAAAACTCTATGATCGCCATTAGAGCCTGTTCCCGGTAGTGCTTGTTCTATTATTGCCATTCTTCTTTTCCCTCATATTTAAGGGCAAATAAACATAATTATTTATATTAACTGATTGATTACAAAAATTTTTTATTTCAGAAATTATTCTATCAATCTCTTGCCTATCTTCTATATCAAGATTATTAATAGTTATAGTCTTCTTGAAAGTAAGCTCTATTGTTGTTAAATCTTCTTTTTTCTCTACAAGATCAGAAGTAATTAATTCTAAAGAACTTGAGTCATCAATAATGTTTATTTTTTCATTATTAAAATGTTCCCTTATAAATCCAAACATTTTTGAAGAAAATATCTTTGATATTAGTTTTTCGCTTCCATCTTTCTTTATTGCCTTAATAGTAAGCATTAGACTACCTCATAAGTTTTCATATCTTTTGATAGCTCAAATTCTTTATTTATTGTCTTTAGTTTTGGATGTATCATTTCAATAGAATATCTTCCACTTGGAAGTTTGCACTCCCAATATCCATCTTTATCAGTTATAATATTTCTAATAAGATCATTTTCTTTATCAAAAATATTTATTGTCATACCATCCACTGGTTTTCCTGATGCTGTTTTTATTTTGCTAAAAACTTTTATTGAGCCAAGTACAAGTTTTGCTGATACGCTACGCGCAGTGCGCTTCTGCTGGTCATCAATTGGTCCAGGCATAGCCATTGGCCTCTGTGGCTGATCTTCGCTCTCAGCGGCTTCCTGAGGCTGATTCTGTGGCACCTGTGGTGCGACCTGTGGCTGAGAATCTACAGCTTTTATTTTGTTTATTTTTGTATTTAAAATTTTTAAATTTGTATCTAATACATCTATTTTATTTTCTATTTTTTTAAGAATAGAAGGTAGCTCTAAAATTATTTCTAGAGCCGTCTTTTCCACCTCTGCCATGAAGCACCTTTTATAAGTCAGTCCTTACTACGTTTGATGCTTCTATTATACCAGAAGTGGTGAAACCTTGAGTTGTTGTTCTTAAAATTGATGATGCTGCAGATGGATTTGTTGGAACTACTCCAACAGCTATATTTGATGTAGCTATAATATTTCTTACATCTGGTAATGAAGATGGTGTTGTTACGCTTTGCATTGGAAGCTCAACAACTATATTTTCTTTATTTCCAGTTACTCCGCTTTGATATGCTCCCATTCTATGGAAAAAACATGACGAAATAAATATATTTGATATCGAAAGATTTCCTGGGGATGTTTCTGTGCCAATTAATGAATTACTTGGTCTTCCACAAAACAAAAAGTATTCTTTTATAGAATTATCAGTATCTCTTTCTGAAGTACCATAGGCAGATATATTTTCAAGTCTTAATGCAAATATTGGCGTTGTTCCGGTTTCAAATGTACCCTGGTATATGCAGAAAGCAGTAGAAGAGCCTGATGGCATACTTGAAGATTCATATACAAGATTTTTTATAGATACTCCTCTAGCTATTCCAAGAGAATAAGACCCTGTTGATCCACCTATTGCTGGACCATTTCCAATTATGAATATTGCTGTATTTGGATCTGGAACGCCAGATGCTGAGGCTGCTGGAGAAGATATGTCTGAACCTCTTTTTAATACAGTATTTGGTCCAGAGCCAACTATTGATATATCTTGTTTTATTGCTATTGGGCTTGATATAGTATATCTTCCTTCTCTTATAAAAATAGAAGGAATATAATTATCAAACACATTACTCTTTCCATAATTTATTGTATAAAATAATTCAGAATAATTTACTGCAGATTGTATATCTGTAAAGTGTGCAAGCGATGTTGATTTTCCTACTATAATTTGTGATGCAACTTTCATATCAAGGTGATTTAAGAAAAATCTTAAATCTGTAAAATCAGAATTTGAATCTAAAAATCCAAGATAAGCAACAGACCTGTGTAAGAATGGAGAAACTCCATATGATATGGGTCCACCGGCTATAAAATAACCAACCTCTGCCTCTCCGTATTCATTCAAAACTACGAATGATCTTTCTGCCACATATGTTTTTAATGCAACGACTCCAGCAAATTCTTTTCTTATACCATTTGCTATGTATGCACCGGGAGATATATCAAAAGTTACATAGGAACCGCCAGAATCAGAACCGGTAGATACATTTCTTACCTGACATCCGGATATTATTCCTGCAGCTCTTAGTTCGCCCCTTGGACCTTCAATATATTTTTCTATAAAGCTTGGACAAATTTGCTCAATATCTATTGTTCCAAAGTTTCTTTTATCAATTATTGATGGAATACCGCCTGTTCCAGATGTTCCGAATATTCTTCCAGTTGCATTTGAGAATAAACATCTTGATAAATGAAGAACGCTCTTTGATATTTCGCTTTTTCCATAAATTGTACAGCTCAAGTCTGACAATGGCGCATTTGTTGCAATAACCCTAACTACAACAAATGATGCTCCATCTGGAGATTTTATCTTATATAAATCAGAGTGCTTTTCGCCTGGAGGAGAAACATTGCCGCTAATAAATACTTTTTCTCCCGTGGATCCTAATGAATCTTCTAGATATGCGAGACCATCTGTTCCAACTTTTAGAAAATAAGATTCTCCAGATAATATAAAATCTTTTGATATGTCTACAATTGATGCATAAAATCCAGATGAATATAAAACTCCGCTTATTTCTAATCTTTTTGAATAAAATATTTGTGACGACTCTGTTGCAAATATATCAACAAGCATAAGGCCTAATGATTCATCTGTTTCTTCAAAGTTCAATTCAGATATTGGTGCAGATCCTCTTAGTATAACAACCGATGAGTTTGTTCCTATTGAACCAGAAAATGAAAATGAAGCTGGTGCATCAAGTAGTGCCTCAGCTGCAGATAATGATTTTATTACAAACAGACCATCATCTGCTACTTCTGACGATCCGGTTATTATAACTAAGTCGCCAACTCTTATGTCTAAATTTAAAAAGTTATTTGACAATGAGGTTATTCTTGGTGAGCCAGATCCAAAAGCTACATCATCGCTTGAAAAAAGTATTTTTTGCTCAAGATCTCTAAATAATCTTCCATTTATAAAAGAAGAGTTTCCATAAGATCCCTGTATTTTAACGTCAATTAAATGTGATAGTCCTAAGCCACTTGTTCCATCATTTGTGCTTCCTGTAGATATTTTTATTGTTCTATTTTTTATATCTCCAGAAAAATTAGGCAAAACATGTGATATTGCAAATTCATGTCCATAAATTGTTCTTAATTTATAAGCAAAGGCTGGCATATGATATAGCGCTAGTGCTTCATTTATTTTTTCTATTACAGAATCTATTGTTTGTTCTGTTGACAAAGATGAATTATAACATGATATTGTTATTGGGGTATAGTCATCTATTGTAAGGTTAAAAGAATCTGATGATGCAGTAATTAATATTGGCATAAATCCAAATGATATTGCGGTTGCTGCGTTTGGATTTGCTACAATTACGTCTGGAGTATTTGAATATAAATTTCTAAGTCTATATGTAGAATTTAATCCATTTGTATTTAAATTTTTAAAATTATTTTTTGTTATCTTTGCAGATGCAATTCCGGCAGAGTCACTATATAATTTTCCATAAACAGATACTGATACTAGCCCACCGCTTCCATCTGTTATTGCTTCATTTATATAAAAACTTTTATTATCATTGTCAGATAGGGCACCAGATATTGTTAAAATATCAAATCTCGAAATATCTTTTAGTATTTCTGGTGTTAAATCAAAAAATATTTCTGATGTAGATGTTGTACTGGATGAAAATGAAACAGTTGATTGATTAACTATTGTTTCTTCAAGTTTTGAGCCAGAATATGCATCATATGACTTTCCCCACCTAACTATTCCATTTTTTGTTAGATTTGATAAGTTTTCAGCAATTGCCTCAGCATTTCCACCAGCAATTTCTTCGACTGCCCCCTGTACAGAATTGGATAAAACAGCAGAAGATACGCTTGAATTATCAAAATAAATTTGATTTGCAGAGTGAGAATTATTATCTGAACTTATAAGTGTTCCATTGTAGTTAAAATGATTTTCTACAATTGATTTTAAAGTATTTTGTAAATTATCTCCAGAAAAGGTCTTTATTGCTTCACTTGATTCTATTTTTAATATAGACTCAGTTGTTATTGCCTTTGCCTTATGCCTATTTGTTGCTTCAATTGATATGTGAGCCGATATTTTTGAGGCAAGAACGTCAACCTCTGATTGTATTGCTGCAATAAGAGATGAAACAGAAGATATTTGTGATTGTAATACTGTAGTTGGAAAATTTAATTTTAATTTTTGCTCGCTTATTGCAGCCGCATCTGCTATCTGATCATCAAATATTGGTCCAGATATTATTCCTGCTTTGTCAACAGCCTCTCTTTTTAAATTTCCAGAGGAATCAATTACACCAGATATTCTTTGACCAACAGTTTGTCCGACATCACCTTGTGGGTTTATGCCGAGTGTTTTTTCAATCTGTACTATTGCTGAGCGTAAAGAATTAACTATATCAGATGTTATTTCTGTTACGTTATCTCTTACGATTGGTAGTTCAGATGGTGTATCTATTTGATTTGGGTATTTTGATTTCATAATATTTGATATAAATAATAGTACAAAGTTATTCTATATTAATCATCTTTTCAATATTGTTATCGCAATAACTTATTATAGATACTCTGTATATGTTAAAGTCGCTTATGGCTGCTGTTGTAAGAACCAAATTTAAATATATTAAATTATCTTTTGATACTGGAGTATTTAATGAAAATAATAAATTTTTACGTCCATAAGATGATACTGATTGGCTAGAAGTAGTTATAAGACTCATTGCGGTTGTTCCTACTGCTGGCATAGAAAGAATTTCCAAAACTAAATCTGCATTTGGAGCGTCTCTAGTTGATCCAACTATTTTTACATCAATTCTAGTTGCTCCATTTATTATATATGGGTCAACGCCAAACATTATGTGAGGTTGTGTTCCGCTTCCAGAGCCATACAACCGAAGTATAACTGGGGCTGATTCAATACCTGCTATAGAAGAAATCATTACCGCACCGCTATGAGTATAGGTTCCAGATGATTCCTGTAATATTGCATAAAAATCAGAAATTGGAATAGCTCTTAATGATCCAGAGTTTGTATTTGTAAAAAATGATCCTGAGGTTGTAGCGCCAACTATTGTTGCATCATTATTTGAAAATATATCATTTTCAACATAAATATTATGTGGAACTTGTAAGTCATAGATTGCTCTATCACGAACACCTTCTCCTCCAACTGTCTTTACAGTATTTCCAAATGCAGAAATATATTTTGATGGAGAAAAATTTCCAGTATATAAAAGACTTGGATTTGAAGTTTCATTGCCTCTAAAGTAATTTTGACTTAATGAAATTCTATTATATCTTGATGCTGATGTATTTGGAAGAAATTTTATTGAATTAGTAAAAACTGAATTTAATATACTAACGTTTCCTTTTGTTGTTATTGTATCACTTAGTTCATAAAAGAAAATTTCATTTGCATAAACTTTGTTTATACTTAAATAATTATTTGTATTTTTATTTACTAAATCAAAAATAAGTATATTACTATTTAAAAAGTATATTTTTTCAATATTTAATGTACCATTATTAAATTTTCCATGACTAAGTGTTGCATCAAGACCAGATGAATTAAATCCTCCTCCAAAAATATGGATTCCTGAAGCTACAAAGATATTTCCAGATGGAAGCTCCAGATTTACTTCAACCTCAATCTTGGTACCATCGCCTTCTCCTGATATAGAAATTGGAAAATCAATATATATTCCGCTTCTTATAACTTCATTAAAATAATTTGTTTTTTCAGAATTTGAAGTACCTGAAGTATTAAAAACTGCATTTTGCCAGTCTGTACTACTGGTAAGATTAGTCTTTATATTTATTTCATTACGATAAATTCCAGATTTTATATGTACTTCTGGTATACCTGCTTTTGGAAATATCTCTGAAAATCTTTTTGCATATCTTATTGCATCTTGAATATTTGTAAAATGACCCATTCCAGGCTGTTGACTTACAGTTATTGAGTTTAATAATTTTAAGTCTAAATTATCTATAAATAATCTTTGATCTATTATATCATAATATGTTGATCTATTTTCTATTGTTGCAAGAAGAAGTATTTTTTCTTCTGACCAGGGATAAAGACATATTGGATCTGGTCCTGAGAATACAAAGTTTCCATTCTCATCTATTCCAATATAAACCTTATCATAAAGTGCAGAATCAATTCCAGAATTAAAATTTTCTACTGCAGAAACTTCAAATCTTTTTCCTTCAATATAACAAACTCCGCCCTCTATTGATACTATATAGCTACCCATAGAGTATCCGTCTGTATCAAGGCCGGCAGATACTTTTAATCCACCTACAACACCATAAGATCTAAGCTCCATTATTGGGAGCTCTGTTAGTGTTGCCTTAAGTGCAGTAGATATATCCTTTTCTTCAATGTTTCCTATATTTAATTTTGAAACTGATAAACTACCATTTATTCCGCCATCAAATTTTCCTAAAGTATTTGAATAATGAATATTTGAAATAACAAGGTTATTTTCTCTGTTTATTTTTGAATTTAAGAAAACTGTCTTTGAGAAAGACCCGCCAACACCGTAAGCATAGCCATATAGTGCTGCAGAATCAGGAACAAATATATCACATTCA